>Ga0105047_10002827_pt1 | contig 30841 bp, 30 predicted proteins | sample MAT04_FD_78384 | JGI IMG/M metagenome (GOLD analysis project Ga0105047, IMG submission 78384) | Freshwater microbial communities from Lake Fryxell liftoff mats and glacier meltwater in Antarctica - MAT-04 (megahit assembly) | ecosystem: Environmental > Aquatic > Freshwater > Ice > Liftoff... | reverse complement strand
CGGCGAGGCTGCCCTTCGCCCAGAACTCGCTCGTGAAGTCGGAGACGCTCACGAGCCATGCCTGCAATCCTACGAAGGCCGCCGACCGCGAGCGGGTCGGCCCGGTACAGTCGCAGCCGCCATGTCGGAACCGCTCATCGTCGCGCAGCAACTCGTAAAGCGCTTCGGCGAGTTCACCGCCGTCGGCGGCATCGACGTGGAGGTGCAGCAGGGCGAAGTGTTCGGCTTCCTCGGCCCCAACGGCGCCGGCAAGAGCAGCACCATGCGGATGATCGCGTGCGTGTCACCGGTGTCGTCGGGCTCGCTGCGCCTGTTCGGCCTCGACCCCGCCAAGCACGGCCCACAGATTCGAGCGCGCATCGGTGTGGTGCCCCAGCTCGACACGCTCGACACCGAGCTGAGCGTGCAGGAGAACCTGTGGCTGTACGGCCGCTTCTTCGACCTGCCTCGTGCCGAGGCCAAGCGCCGTGCGGTGGAGCTGCTGGAGTTCGCTCAGCTCAGCGATCGCGCCGACAGCGTCGTCGAGACGCTCAGCGGCGGCATGAAGCGACGGCTGTCCATTGCCCGCTCGCTGATCAACAACCCCGAGTTGCTGCTGCTCGACGAGCCCACCACCGGGCTCGACCCGCAGGCCCGCCACGTGCTGTGGGACCGCCTGTATCGCCTGAAGCAGCAGGGCGTCACGCAGGTGCTCACCACGCACTACATGGACGAAGCCGAGCAACTGTGCGACCGCCTGGTAGTCATGGACCAAGGCCTCGTCGTGGCCGAGGGGTCGCCGCGCTCGTTGATCGAGCAGTACGCCACGCGCGAGGTGCTCGAGCTGCGGTTCCCCGCCGGCACCAACGAAGGACTGGCGCCACAGGTGGCCGGCATCGGCGAGCGCCAGGAGCTGCTACCCGACCGCATCCTGGTGTACGCCAACGATGGTGAAGCCGCGCTCGCCGCCACCCACGCGCGGGGGTTGCAACCCGAGAGCGCGCTCGTGCGCCGCTCTAGCCTGGAAGACGTGTTCCTGCTGCTCACCGGCCGCACGCTGGTCGACTGATGGCCGCCACGACCGCTACCCCGACCACCCCACGGCACCGACGCACACCCGCCGCCTTCAGGGTGGTCAGCTGGCACCTGGCCACCTATCGCCGGTTCTGGAAGGTGAACCTGCTCTCCTCGCTGGTGCAGCCGATGCTGTACCTGCTGGGCCTGGGGGTAGGCGTCGGTTCGCTCGTCGACCGCAACGCCGGCAGCGGCGACGTCTTGGGGGTTTCCTCGTACGTCGCGTTCGTCGCCCCCGGGCTGCTGGTGACCACCGCAATGGCGCTCGCCGCCGGCGAAAGCATGTGGCCGGTGGCGAGCGGCCTGAAGTGGAGCCGCGGCTACCACGGCATGGCGGCCACCTCGCTTTCGGCGCGCGACATCGTGGTTGGGCACGCCACCTGGATGGCCCTGCGCTGCGGCATCGCCGCCGGCTCGGTGGGTTGCGTGCTGGCGGTGTTCCCGGCCACACGTGCGTGGGGCCTGGCACCGGCGGTGCTGGTGGCCATGCTGGTGGGCGCCGCGTTCGCGATGCCGATCATGGCGTTCTCGGTGTCGGCCGAGATGGACGGGTCGTTCGCTGCCATCCAGCGCTTCGTCATCATCCCGCTGTTCCTGTTCGGCGGTGCCTTCTACCCGCTCACCCAGCTGCCGGCTGTGGTGCAGTGGCTGGCGAAGGTGGCCCCGCTGTGGCACGGCGTGGTGGTGGCGCGCAGCTTCACCACCGGCTCGGTCGACTGGCCGGGCATGGCCGGGCACCTCGCCTACATCGCGCTGTGGGCGGCGGCGGGTACCGTCGTCGCTGTTCGCCGGCTGAACCGGATGCTGTACCCATGAGCACCATCTTCCTGCGCATCGTGCCGGTGTCGTTCATCACCCGCTCCCCGCTGGGCGGGTCGCTGCGCCCGCGCCGGCCGCAGCGCATGATCGAGCGACACATCGTGGCCTACCGGCGCCAGTGGCTCATCGTCGTCAGCGGGTTCTTCGAGCCGCTGTTCTACCTGCTCTCCATGCGCGCCGGCTTGGGCGACCTGGTGGGCACGGTGTCGGTGGCAGGCACACAGGTTTCGTACGCCGCCTTCGTTGCGCCGGCGCTGATGGCTGCGTCGGCGATGAACGGTGCCATATTCGACGCCACCGGCAACGTGCTGCACCGGCTCAAATACGCGCGCATCTACGACGCGGCGCTCGCCACGCCCATGGAGCCAGTCGACGTCGCGGTTGGTGAAATCGGGTGGGCGCTCATCCGCGGACAGCTCTACGCGATCAGCTTCCTCGGGGTGATGGCCGGGTTCGGCCTGGTCGAGAGTTGGTGGGCGTTGCTCACTCTGCCGGCATGTGCGCTGATCGGGCTCACGTTCGCCAGCATCGGCTTCGCCGGCACCACGTTCATGCGCGGCTGGACCGACATGGACATCGTCAACACCGCGATGATGCCGCTGTTCCTGTTCTCGGCCACCTTCTTCCCCACCAGCAGTTACGGGTCGTGGGCGTGGTTGGTGCAGTTGTCGCCGCTGTACCACGGCGTCGCGCTGGTGCGGGCAGCCAACTCCGGCGCGTGGAGCATCTCGGTGCTCGGCCACGTGGCCGTCCTGCTGGCGCTGTCGGCGGCAGCGCTGCTGGTTGCCTCGCGCCGCCTCGACACGCTGTTACGCAAATGACCGGGACGCGTCACCTGTCGCTGGCGATGGGCGCTACCAGCGCGTCGAGCACGCTCACCAGTGCGTCAGGTGCCAGCTCGATGTCGAGCCCACGCTTGCCGCCACTCACCATGATGGTGTCGAACAGGATGCACGTCTCGTCGATGACGGTGCGTAGCCGCTTCTTCTGACCGAACGGGCTGATGCCGCCCACCACGTAACCGGTGAGCCGCTGCGCCAGGTCGACCGGGCACATCTCGGCCCGCTTGCCGCCCAGCGCCGCTGCCAACTCGCGTAGCGACAACTGCCCGCTGACCGGCACGATGCCCACCACCTGCTCGACCCCGCAGTCGGTGGTGAGGTTTGCGACCAGCGTCTTGAACACGCGATCAGGCTCGGCGCCGAGCGCTTGCGCAGCAACGAGGCCGTAGTTGCGCTCACCCGGCTCGTGATGGAACTCGTGCGCGGTGAACGCCACGCCGGCAGCTTCCAACATCACCAACGCAGGGGTGCCACCTTTCGCCATGAGCGCAAGTCTGGCGCGGCGGCACGTGCGCTACGGTGCCGGAAATGAGCAACGAAATGGAAGACGCCCGCAAGGAACTCGACAACGAGTTCCAGCAGTTCCGCGACAGCCTCGGCAAGATCTACGAGCAGCTCGAAAAGGTCAGCAAGGCAGGGCCCACCGACGACGTCACAGGAATGCTGAAGGACCTCGAGGACGTCGTGGGCAAGGTGCGCACCGGCGGCCTCGTCGGTTCCGGAGCGAAGGGCCATCGCGAGGCCCGGGAGAAGTACCTCAAGCTGCAAGGAAAGTAGACGCGGTCACGTGCCGCTCGGGAAGGTGGCAACATAGCCGGGTGGCTGTGATCGACACCTACGAGCTGTCCGACCGCTATCGCCTCGACCACGGTCGAGCGTTCCTCAGCGGTTCGCAGGCGCTCGCTCGCCTTCCCTACGAGCAGCTGCGCGCCGATCGCCGCGCTGGGTTGCACACGGCCGCGTACATCAGCGGCTACCCGGGCAGCCCACTGGCCAACTACGACCGCGACGTATCGGCCGCGGCGAAGCTGGCCACCGACGACGGGCTCACGATGGTGTTCCAGCCCGGCATGAACGAGGAACTGGCGGCCACTGCCGTCATGGGCAGTCAGCTCGCGGTCACGCTCGACAGCTGCCGCTTCGACGGCATCGTCGGCATCTGGTACGGCAAGGCGCCGGGTCTCGATCGGGCCAGCGATGCGCTGCGCCACGCAGTGTTCGCCGGCACCTCCAACAAGGGCGGCGCCATTGCGTTGGTCGGCGACGACCCCAACGCAAAGAGCAGCACGCTGCCGTCATCCAGTGGCGCAACGCTGATCGACCTCAACATGCCCATCATCTATCCGGGCGATGTGCAAGAAGCCATCGACCTCGGGCGCCACGCCATCGCGCTGTCGCGCGCGTGTGGCGTGTGGGCTGCCATCAAGGTGGTCGAAGCCGTCGCCGATGGCACCGGTTCGGTCGAGCTGCACCCCGAGCGCATCACGCCAGTAGTGCCCACCATGGAGGTCGACGGCAAGGTGTGGGTGCCCCGGCCCAGCGGCCAGGTGCTCACGCCATACACACTCGAGCTGGAACGCGAGTTCCACGAGGTGCGGCTCAAGCTGGCCAGCCAGTACGGCGTGCTCAATCGCCTCAACACTGTCGCGGTGCGTGGCCCCGACGACTGGGTGGGAATTGCTGCCAGCGGCCACACCTACCACGAGACGCTGGAAGCTTTGCGGCTGCTGGGCTTGCGCACGGCCGACGAACTGCGCGCCGCCGGCATTCGCATGTTCAAGCTGGGCATGCCCGTGCCGCTCGACGCCACGCTGGTGCGCGAGTTCGCCGATGGGCTGCGCGAGGTCATCGTGGTCGAGGAGAAGACCCAGAACCTCGAGTGGATCGTGAAGGACGCGCTCTACGGCCGCACCGACGCACCGCTGGTCGTGGGTAAGCAGCAACCCGACGACACCCCGCTGTTCCCGATGACCGGCACGCTCGAGGCCGACTCCATCGCGCCACTGCTGCGCGTGCGCCTGCAGCAGCGCCTGGCGGCTCGCCTCGCTCCTGCGCCGGCTGCTCCTCGCCAGCTCATCCCGCTGTCGGTCAGCCGCTCGCCGTACTTCTGTTCGGGCTGCCCGCACAACTCGTCGACGAAGGTGCCCGACGGTGCGCTCGTCGGCGCCGGCATTGGGTGCCACAGCATGGTGATGTTCCTCGAGCCCGAGCAGGTGGGCCACATCGTCGGGCTCACCGCCATGGGCAACGAAGGCGCCCAGTGGTTCGGCATGGCCCCGTTCGTGGGTGACAACCACCTGTTCCAGAACCTGGGCGACGGCACCCTGTTCCACAGCGGCCTCACCGCCGTGCGCGCCGCCGTCGCCAACGGCGTCAACATCACGTACAAGATCCTGTACAACGGCGCGGTCGCGATGACCGGCGGGCAAGACCCATTCGGCCAACTCGACGTCCCATCACTGTGCAAGGTGCTGCAGGCAGAAGGTGTGCGCCAGATCATCATCACCACCGACGAGCTCGATCGCTACCGCAGCATCGAACTGCCGATCGGCGTCAAGTTGTGGGGCCGCAGCCGGCTGATAGAGGCGCAGGAGCAGCTGGCGCTGGTCCCCGGTTGCACCGTCCTCATCCACGACCAGCGCTGCTCAGCGGAGAAGCGCCGCGACCGCAAGCGCGACAAGATCGCCACCCCCGACTTCCGGGTGGTCATCAACGAGCGGGTGTGCGAGGGGTGCGGCGACTGCGGGGAGAAGAGCAACTGCCTGTCGGTGCAGCCGGTGCTCACCGAGTTCGGCCGCAAGACCCGCATCGATCAGAGCTCGTGCAACTTCGACTTCTCGTGCCTCAAGGGCGACTGCCCTGCGTTCATGACCGTCTCTGTGCCGGGCAAGGGCGCTACCGCAGGCAGGGGCAAGCGCAACCCGCTGCCCACGCCCCCAGCCGCGCTGCCGCTGCCAGCCGCGGCCACGACCGGCGACTGCACCATCCGGCTGTCGGGCATTGGTGGCACGGGCGTCGTCACGGTCAGCCAGATCATCGGCACCGCAGCCATGCTCGGCGGGTTCCACGTCCGCGGGCTCGACCAGACCGGGCTGTCACAGAAGGCCGGTCCGGTGGTCAGCGACCTACGGCTCTCGCACGACGCCCCGCAGCCCTCGAACAAGGCCACCGCCGGCTCTGTCGACGTGCTCATTGCGTTCGACCAGCTGGTGGGCGGCAACGACGCCACGTTGCGTACGCTGTCGTCGCAGCGCACGACGGTGGTGGCCAACTCGGCCGCCGTCGGCACCGGCTCGATGGTGGTGCACCCCGACCGTGCCTACCCACAGGCGGAGGTCAGCGAACGACTCGACGACAACTCGAGGGAGCATCTGCGCGTCGATGCCCACGACCTGGTGATGCGCCTGCTCGGCGACGAGAGCACCGTCAACGTGTTCATGCTCGGCATTGCGTTGCAGGCGGGTCATGTGCCGGTGGCCCCCGAACTGGTCGAGCGAGCAATCACGCTCAACGGCGTCGCCGTGCAGAAGAACATGGCGGCGTTCGCCTGGGGGCGTGCGTGGGTGGCCGAGCCCGAGGCCACTGCGGCCTCAGCCGGCATCGTGGCCACCGAGCCGTTACCTCCGTTGCGCGAGCGGCTGGTCGCCGATCTCACCGCCTACCAGTCGCCTGCCTACGCGGGCCGGTTCGTCGAGGTCATCGATCGCGTCGAGGCTGCCGGCCACCCGGAGTTCACCGACGCCGTCATCCGCCATCTGCACAAGCTGATGGCCTACAAGGACGAGTACGAGGTGGCCCGCCTGCTGCTGCTTCCCGAGTCGCGGGCTCAGGCCGAAGCGGTGGGCGGGCCCCGAACGCGCGTCACATGGATGCTGCATCCGCCGGCGCTGCGCTCGTTAGGTTGGAAGCACAAGATCCACTTCGGGCGCCTGTCGACACCTGCGTTCCTCGTGCTGCGTGCGCTTCGTCGGGTGCGCGGTACCCCGTTCGACGTATTCGGCTGGGCAAAGGTGCGGCGCCTCGAGCGGGCGATGGTGCCGGAGTACATCGCCGCCATCGAGGCGCTGCTGCCGCTGGTCGCTCCCGCCAACCTGGCCGAGGCCGTCGCCATTGCGTCGCTGCCCGACAAGGTGCGCGGCTACGAGCACCTCAAGATGGAGCGAGCCACCGCCTACCGCGCCGAACTCGCCCAGCGCGTCGAAGCCTTCCTCGCCCTCGAACCTGCTACCCCGTGACCTGCCGCTGCTGACCGAGAGGCCAGCCGTCGAACTCATTCGCACCCCGTTCCGCCGCTTCTGTCATGCGCTGACCTCGGGTCGTGGTGGTGGGCGCATGACACAAGCTGAAGAACGTGCGAGATCGGGGACGTGCGCAGTGCTGGTCAGGGTGTGCGGCGGGCGAGCAGGAAGGCTCGGTCGCTGTCGTTGGGCGAGCACTGCAGCGCGCGATCGAAGGCGTTGCGCGACTCGTCGATGCGGCCCAACCGGGCGAGCAGTTCGGCGCGAGTGCTCCAGTACAGATGCCAGCGCTCGATCATCTCTGCATCCAGTTCGTCCAGCAACACGAGCGCCGCGACAGCACCTTCCGCCTCCGCGACCGCGACCGCTCGATTGACCCGGACCACGGCGGTCGGGACGAACCGTTCCAGCGTCGCGTAAAGGCCGGCGATCTGCTCCCAGTCCGTGTCGGCGTAGGTGCTCGCGGTGCCGTGCAGACAGGCGATCGCCGCTTGTACCTGATACGCCCCAGGGCGCCGAAGCAGCACTGCCCCGTCGAGCAACGCCGCTGCCTCGGCGATCTCGTCATGGTCCCACCGCGAGCGATCCTGGTCGGCCATCAGCACGACGGCGCCGAGCTGGTCGAGCCTCGCAGCGCGGCGGGCGTGTGTGGCCAGCGCCAGCGCCAGCAGGCCCGTGGACTCCGGCTCGTCGGGCATCAGCTCGTGCAGCAGTCGAGCCAGGCGTACGGCTTCGGCGCCCAGGTCGAGGCGGGCGTCGAGGGCGCCAACCGGTGCGTGGTGGCCGGCGGTGAGCAGGGCGTGGATCACCGCGAGCACGGCAGGCAGACGGTCGGGCAGCTCGTGATCGGCGGGGACGCGATACGCGATGCGCGCAGTCGCAATCTTCTTCTTCGCTCGGCTGATGCGCTGGCCCATCGTGGGCTCGGGCACCAGGAACAGCGCTGCAATCTCTGCGGTGTTCAAGCCGCACAGTGTGCGCAGCGCCAGCGCAAGGCGACCCTCCACCGACAGAGCCGGGTGGCAGCAGGTGAACAGCAGCCGCAACAAGTCGTCGCGCACCATCGAGTCGCTGGTGCGCTCGCGCATCGAAGCCGACACGTCGTCCAGCAGGCGGGCGTCGGTCTCTTTCGCCGTACGTTTTGCTTCCCTGCGCAGAACGTCGAGCGCCCGGTTGCGGGCGACCGCGGTGAGCCAGGCGGCCGGGTTGTCGGGCACCCCGACGGCCGGCCACCGCCGCAGCGCTTCCACCACGGCGTCCTGCACTGCGTCTTCGGAAATCGTGATGTCGCCGGTGAGCCGCACGAGGGTGGCCAGCACGCGTCCACCCTCGTTGCGGATCATCTGCTCGAGCGAGACCGACACCGGGTTCTGTTCAGCCCTGGCCGAAGTCGATGACTGGACGCACTTCCACGCGCCCGTTCCATGCACCGGGGATTTGAGCCGCCCAGTGCAACGCGTCGTCGAGGTCGGCGCAGTCGAGCAGGAAGAACCCGCCGAGCACCTCCTTGGTCTCGGCGAACGGGCCGTCAGTGGTGATCACTTCGCCGCCTTTGGCGCCGCCGACGACGTGCACGGTCGTGGCAGTCGTGGTCTCTTGCAGGGCCTCGCCGCCGCTGAGCACACCGGCCGCGGCGGCACGGGCGCTGAAGTCGTCGTACTCGGCCATCATGGTCGCCCACTCTTCTGGCGAGGTGTTGGTGTCGGTCTCGTCCGGGCCGTAGATGAGAGCTGCATAACGGGGCATTTGATTCCTCCTGTGGTGGCGCATCCATCGGTGGATGTCATTGATCCGACGAACCAGCTTTCCCGATTTCGACAGCCCTTGCGAAAAAACTTGAAACGGCGCACCACAAGGCGCCATGTCCTCGCAGGGCCGAAAGATTCCGTCTGTGGCACACCACAAAGTGACGTTCGTCTGTGGTGTGCCGCAGACGGAATGAAGGGCCGAGGCAGGTCAGCAGGTCAGCAGGTCAGCAGGTCAGCCGGAGATGCTGAAGGCGGTGGCGGGGGCGGCGGGGAGGTGGTCGGGGATCTGAATGCGCAGCTCGCCATCGGCCCAGGCGTGCGGCAGCACACGCGAGTTGCCCAGCATGCGCACTTCGGCGCCATCGCCCGGGGCGTCGCAGGCGAACCGCACTTCGTCGGCTGGGGCGCCCTGCACCACCGCGTAGCGCACCCCGTCGCGCGACGTGAAACGAACCTCGCGACCGTCGGCGGTGGTGCCGGTGCCGCCCGCGCGAGTGCCGTAGATGGCATCGCCGTTCACCCGCAGCCACCACCCGAGCGCGGTGAGGCGCACGACCTGCGCCAGCGGAATCTGGCCGTCGGCGGAGGGGCCGACGTTGAGCAGTAGGTTGCCGCCACGGGCAACGATGTCGACCAGCATCCAGATGACCTCGTCGGCGGAGGGGTAGGTGGCCTCGCTCTCCATCCGGTTGTAGCCAAACGATCTGCCGATGCCGCGGCACACTTCCCACTTACGACCCTCTGTGGCCTTGGTGCTGTACTCGGGCGTACTGAAGTCGGCGTGCAGCGTTCCCTGCATCACGCTGATCATGTTGAAGCGATCGTTGACCACACCGTCGGGCACGGCGTCGTAGTACTGGCCGATGATGTCGCTGGGGTCGAGGTTCAACGGCCAGCCGATGTCGTTCCACAGCACACTGGGCCCGAAGCGAGCGACGAGCTCGTGCACGTGGGCGACGGCGTACTCGGCGTACTCGGGCGTGCTGGGGATGTTGCTGAACAGCGTCTTCAGGTCGCGCACCGGCGGCGGTTGGAAGGTCCAGTCGAGGCCACCGGAGTAGTACAGGCCGAAGCGCATACCCGCCGCGCGCACGGCGGTGGCCAGCTCGGCGATGTGGTCGCGCTCGGCCATCCAGCCGTCGCGATGCGGGTTCGGGACATCGCTGTGCCACATGAGGAAACCGTCGTGGTGCTTCGTGACCGGCACCACGTACTGTGCGCCGGTCTGCTGGAACAGCGGCGCCCACAACGCTGTGTCGACGCCGGCTGATCGCGACCGGAACTCGTCGACGAAGCTTGCGTAGGTGCGGTCGCCGTAGGTGGTCTCATGGTGGGCGGCGGTCGGGCTGCCCTCGATGGCCCACGAGTTGAGGTACCACTCGGTGTACGGGCTCCACTTGAACACCTCGGCCCAATCACCGGCTGCGAACAGGTCGCCCATGTCGCGATCCACCGGCGCGTAGCACGGCACCGCGTACGGGCCCCAGTGGATGAAGATGCCGAGCTTGGCGTCGTCGTACCACTGCGGTAGCGGGCGACCGGCGAACGGATGCGATGTCATCTGCGCAGCCTAGGAAGCAGCGCCGACCCGAACGTGACGGAGCTTCTCGGGGTTGAGCACCAGGCGGATGGCCACGATGCGATCGGCCTCCTGCTCGAACACCATCACCAGCGACACCGCACCGTGGTGCGTGAACACAAGGCCGGGTTCACCGTTCACCTCGTGGCGCTCGATGTCGACCCCGCTGGGCAGCCGCTTGGTGATGCTGGTCAGCAGCCGACTGACGCGATAGAAACCGAGTACCGGCCGCCGAGCGGCGTGCACCGCGCTGCCACCGTCGCTGACCAACACCACGTCGTCGGTCAGCAACCGCCGCAACTGCTCCACATCGCCGAACGCGCAGGCCGCCATGAAGGCGTTGACGAGTTCGTCGGTGTTGGTCGGCTCCGGACGCGCGGCACGCCTGTCGTCACGCACGCGACGACGTGCCCTCGACGCGATCTGCCGGCACGCCTCCTCGCTGCGATCCACGACGACTGCGATTGCGGCGAACGGTTCCCCGAACACATCGGCGAGCAGGAACACGGCGCGCTCGACGGGCCCGAGCCGCTCGAGTACCGCCAGGAACCCGAGCGTGAGCGACTCGGCCAGCTCGGCCGACGCCGCCGGATCGTCGTCGGTGAGCACAGGCTCGGGCAGCCACGGGCCGACGTACGTTTCGCGCTGGTGCTGCGCCGATTTCAACCGGTCGAGAGCAAGGCGAGATGTGGCGGTAGTGAGCCATGCGGCGGGCCGTTCGACCGCCGCCTGGCCGGCCGCGCCCAGCCGATTCCAGCGCAGCCACGCGTCCTGCACCACGTCGTCGGCATCGGCCATCGAGCCCAACATCCGATACGCCAGGGCGCGCAGACGTGGTCGCTCGGCGGCGAAGTGCTCAAGATGGTCGGGCTCAGCGTGGGTCATCGGACCACCAGTTTCGCAGCTGTCAGTGCTGCTCCGGTCGCCTGCTCGGCGCTCGCCACCGAAGCGTCCAGCAGGTGGCCGATCGGCCCCACCCAGTCGCCGGCCAGGAACACACCCGCAACACCACTGTCGCCGGTGCGGGGGCGCCTGGCGAGGCCGCCGCTCGCAGCGGTTGGCATCGCCGTGACCACCGTCATGCGGTGCAGGTAGCGCTGCTCCAGGACTCGGTCAGCCGACAGCCCGGCCGCGGCAGCATGCGCTGTCAGCTCAGAGCGTTGCTCGGAAGGTGTCGTGGTGTCGCCGGGCTCGAGGTACTTGGCGACGTGCACCACAGCGCGACCTGTTGACGCGAGCCGAGCAGGCGGGTCGTGGTGCGAAAGGTAGAGCGGCCGGTCGATGCCCAGCAGCAGCCTCGGCGACGATGGCTGATCGACGCCCAGGTCGAGACATGCGGCTTCGATCGGCGGGCCGACGTCGAACGGAGTTCGCCCCAGTAGAGCGGCGCTGGCAGCGGGAGTGCCCACGGCCAGCACTGCTGCTGTGGCGATCACCCGGCTACCCGCGTCGGTTTCGACCACCACGTCGGAACCGTCGCGGTGCACCGCGGACGCGTTGGCAGCCAGGACGTCGACCCCGTCGGCGAGTTGGTCGGCAATCGTCTGCCACCCGCCGTCGATGTACCTCACCCCACCCGCGACTGCGAGCTGGATCTGGCTCACCACCATGTCGGCCGAGACGAGGTGAGACGCGTTGGCGTAGGTCGACAATCGTGCGATTGCCGCCACCATCGTGCGTGCATCGTCCGGCAACTCGTGCTGGTCGAGCCAGTCGCCGAAGGTCACCGCTCCGAGTTGATCGGTGGCCAGCTTCGGTAGTCGCGCGAACAGCCGACCGAACGCCACCTTGCCCTTCCAACCGAGCAACGGTGTGCGCGCCAGAGAACCCGCCCCGGCAGGGAGCACGCCGACGACATCACCGAGCAGCCCGGCCGCCGGCCCACCAGGCGGACCACCAATGAGAGCAATGCCGAGTTGATCGAGCACACGTCGCGCCGGCCCTCCCAGGTACAGGGCGTGCGGGCCACGGTTGAACAGGAAGCCATTGCGCATGTCCGTGGCGCCGCGGCCGCCGCCACCATGTGGTTCGACCAGCACCGTTCTGGCTCCGGCTCGTTGCAGCAGGCGTGCGGCGGTGAGACCCGCCAGACCACCGCCGACCACGACCACGTCGGTACGAAGATCACTCGACTGTTCGTTCATACCCTGTCGACGAGCCAGCGACTGCATTCGTGACAGGTAGCCACGCCTGCTGTCCGCCAGATCAGTTGCAGTGCACCGCAGCCACGTCGGCGAAGACGTAGTCGAAGCGCTCGCACGCCGCCGCGATCTCGCCGTCGGTCATCACCGTGCAGCGGCCGTCAGCGCTCGAGAGCGGAGTTCGCCGGGTCTGTGGGGTCGTAGTAGACGACCACCGACGCGCCCGCCGGGTAGCGGGCGATGACCTCCGACGCATTGGTGCACTGCCCGGTAGCACGTACGCGATGCCCTTGGAACATGCGGCCGTCGACCTGATAGGCGTAGAAGACCAGCGGCGATTCGTGGCGAGCTCGGGCGGTGTGGCTCATCTGCACCGTGGCGCTCAACACAGTGCCGCGGGTGTTCGGCCAGGCCCCGGGTAGCAGTTCGGTGTCGCCGGCTCGGCGGCCGCGGAGCAGTCGCAAGGTGCCGATGGCCGCGCCGGACAGCAGCACTGCCACCACTGCCACCACGCTCACGTGCACGCCACCCATCGTCGCTGATCGACCCGTCCCGGTCTACTCGTCGGAAACCACTGTCGGTGATGTTAGTTCGTTCCTGAAGGCCCGAATTCCAGAGGGGCCGCACACCGCCGTCGAAGGCTCAGCCGTGCAGGTCGCGAACCGTGTCGAGCCAGAGGTTGGTGGTCAGCCGCAAGCTCTCCACGTCGACCCGCTCGTCATGCCCATGGAAGCGGCGGCCGAAGTCGCCGGGGTCGAGGTCGGGGCTGAACAGTCCGGCGCCGTAGGCCACCGCGCCCATCTGGCGGTAGATGCGCGAGTCGGTGAAGCCGACGATGAGCTGGGGCGTGGGGCGAGCAGCAGGGAACGGTATGGCGATGCTGCGCACGAGCGAATCCCACAGCCGCGTATCGGTTCGACTGATGGACGCGGGGTCGTTCATGACGACTTCCACCTCGACTCGGCCGTACAGGTCGCCGAGCGCAGCGCGCAGGTGCACGTCGACGTCGTCGGCACCTTCGCCCGGCAAGGTGCGCACGTCGACGCCGATGTCGACGCAGTCGGGAATGACATTGGTCTTCATCCGCGTGGGGTCGCCCGGCCCGTCGGTGCCGGGGCCGATGGTGTTGCACGAGAACGTGGTGTGCGTGCACGCATGGAGGTGCGCACCCGGGCCCGGCACCGGCAGCGCGTCGAGGAACTCGTCGATGCGCTCGGGGTCGAGCAACTCGCGCTGCACCTCATCGTCGACACCGAGCGTCTCGACACGCGTGCGCCACAATTCGTGGAACCTCGGCGCCGGGCGGTACTCACCGATGCGCTGCACCACGGCAGCCGCGGTGAGCAGCGCATTGTCGGCCTTGAACGGCGTGCTGCCATGGCCGGGTGTGCCATGCACACGAAGGGTGCGCCAGGCCACACCCTTCTCACCGACGTTGATGCCCACGTACGGCGACTCGCGCGGGCCGCTGTGCAGGCCCCCGTTCTCGGTGAGCACGAAGTCGGCGCGGATGGCATCAGCGTGATGGTCGGCCATCCAGCGCATGCCGTGTTCGCTGCCGGACTCCTCGTCGGCCACCGCGAAGAAGATCAGGTCGCCCTTGGGACGAAAGCCGGTGGTGGCCAGGTGGCGGAACGCGACCGCCATCGACGCGGTGAGGTTCAGCATGTCGACCGCGCCGCGGCCCCACACCTCACCATCGACGAGCTCGCCACCGAACGGGTCGCGCGCCCAGCCAGCCTCGTTCACCGGCACGACGTCGGTGTGACCCATCAGGCACAGGCTCGGCGCAGTGCGGTCGGTGCCCTGGATGCGCGCCACCAGCGACTGGCGCTCGGGTGTCGGCCCGAACGACTGCAGCTCGAGCCCAGTGCTGCCGAGGAACTGCTGTAGCAGTTGCGTGTTGCGGGTTTCGTGCCCGGAGGTGGCGGTGCCGTCGTTCACGCACGCGTTGCGGATGAGCGCCTGCAGCAGTTCGACGGTTTGGCCGGTGAGGTCGCCGCTCATGGCCCCACCTCGGTGGCAGGCACGCGTGTGGCGCGCAGGGCCGAGCGGCGAACCTTGCCGGCATCGTCGCGCAGCGGTTCGTCGACGTACTCGAACGTGCGCGGCAACTTGTAGACCACCAGCCGTTCGGCCAGGAACGCCTTCAGCTCGGCTTCGTCGATCTCGTTCGGGTCGGCTTCCAGGATGGCGTGCACCACGTTCCCCATGTCGTCGTCGGGCAGGCCGATGACTGCACAGCTGTGAATGCCGGCGTGCTCCTGCAGCGCAGCTTCGATCTCGGCCGGGTAGATGTTGGCGCCGCCGCTGAGGATCATGTCGGCCGCTCGGTCGCCGAGGTAGAGGTAGCCGTCGGCGTCGAGGTAGCCGTGGTCGCCCAGCGATTCCCAGCCACCCTCGCGGGCGCGCGGCTCGGCGCCGAGGTAGCGGTAGGTGGGCGTGTCGCGCACGCTGCGCAGCCACACCTCGCCCATCGCACCCGCAGGCAATTCGCTGCCGTCGTCGTCGGTGATCATCACCGTGCCGGGCTGGGCACGACCCACCGAACCCCGGTGCGCCAACCACTCGGAGCCGGTGATGACTGTGGCGGTCTGCGCCTCGGTACCGCCATAGAGTTCGTAGATGCGATCGGCGCCGAGCCAGTCGATCCAGACCTGCTTCAGCCACTCAGGGCATGGCTCGGCGAGGTGCCACACCACCCGCAGCGAGCTGAGGTCGTACGACTCGCGCACGTCGTCGGGCAGCCGCCAGATGCGCTTCATCATCGTGGGCACCATGTAGAGCACGGTGCCTCGATGGCCCTGCACCGCGGCAAGAGTGGCCTCGGCTTCGAAGCGTGGCAGCAGCACCACGTGGTTGCCGTGCAGCAGCGCCTGGCAGCTCCATACGCCGGGGCCGTTGTGGTACAGCGGCCCGGGCATCACCAGGCAACCGTCGGTGCCCAGCAGCAACGGCGGTGCCACGTCGGTGTCGATCGTCGCCGGGTCGCCGCTGACGATGAGCTTCGGTCGGCCAGTGCTGCCACCGGAGGTGGGCGCCTTCCACGCCGGCGACACCAGGTCGGGCAAGTGCGACGCATCGACTGCCGGAGCGACGAACCCGAGCGGCACGCAACAACGGCCCTCGATCGACCCTTCCGGCTCGCCCACCACAGCCGATGGATTCGCCAGCTCCATGATGGCCTCCAACTCGCGCTGGGGCAGCCGCCACGAGATGGGCTGCGGGATGGCCCCGAGCCGCCATGCCGCCAGGTACGCGACGAACCAGTCGATGCTGTTCGGAACGGCGATGGTGACCATGTCGCCGGCCTTCACGCCTTGTGCATGCAGATGCATCGCGAGGTTGTCGCCACGTTGCACCAATTCCGCCCTGGTGACGGATTCGGCACCGCAGGTGACTGCTGGCCGGCCGGGCTGAGCCGCCGCCAACTCGTGGAGCCGGCGACTGAAGGAGATGAGCGCCATGCCTGGCACCTTATTGCGAGACAATGACTCCGTGACCACCGCACGCATTCCCGCCACCTACCAAGTCGCCCGCGACGCGTTTCGAGCTGCCGCTCACCAGCACCGTTGGGACGTGCAGGCGCACCCGATCGAAGCTCGGGGCCCTCACGCCGAGCCGCTCACCGTCGACGTGGCCCGTCGCGGGCCGCGTCGCGCGCGTCGCGCGCTGGTGGTGCTGTCGGGTGTGCACGGGGTTGAAGGCTTCATCGGCTCAGCACTGCAGTGCGATCTGATCGGTCGACTCGGGCCGTTGGCGACCGACGACGCCGTATTGCTGGTGCACGCCGTGAACCCGTGGGGAATGGCGTGGTTGCGACGGCAGAACGAGAGCAACGTCGACCTCAATCGCAACTGGGCGCGCGACACCACGGACCCAATGCCCAACGACCCCTACGACGAGCTGCACTCGCTGCTGTGCCCCGCCACGCTCGAGCTGGGCGAGCACGACGAGTTCCTTGCGCGGATCGGCGAGTACGTCGGCCGCCACGGCATCGGGTGGGTCAGCGATGCGATCTCCGCCGGGCAGTACACCCATGACGACGGCATGCACTTCGGCGGGCACCGCACCGAGCAATCCACCGCACTGCTCGCGCAGGTGGTGGCCGACGAGCTCGTCGGAGCCGAGTCGGTGCTGGTCGTCGATCTGCACACGGGGCACGGCCGGTACGGCACCTGCACCATCCTCACCGGTGGGCCGGTGGGCAGCCACAATCACGGCTTCCTGCTCGAGTGGTTCCCGCCTGACCTGCTGGAGGCCACCTCCGGCACCGCACCTGGCCGCCTCGCCGCGGGCCTCGCAACGGTGCTCCCCCACTGCACCTACAACTCGGCCACCGTCGAGTTCGGCACCGCATCGGGCACGCGCCAACTGCTCGCGTCGCGCGAGGAGCTATGGGTGCAGGTGCACGGCGACCGCAGCGACCCGGGGCAGCTCGCCGCCGTCGATCGCTACCACCGCTGCTTCAGCCCCGACGACGAAGCGTGGGAGCAGGGCGCGCTGCAGCAGGGTCGATCCGTGCTCGACGCGGCGTTGCGCGCTGTCTTCAGTCGGGGCTGAGTGGCCGCACCGCAGTGACGGCGTGGAACACCAGACCGGTGGCAAGACCCCAGAACGGCGCGCTGATGCCGAAGGCCGTGATGCCCGAGGCGCTCACCGCCAGGGTGACGATTGCCGAGTCACGTAGGGCCGGGTCGGACATCGCGCCGGCGACAGCGCCTGTGAGCGCGCCGACGAGAGCGAGGCCGGCGACGGTGCCGATGACCAGCGGAGGTGCCGAGGCGACCAGCGCGGTAGCCAACCCGGCACCGAGACCCATCACCATGTAGCCGACGCTCGACACCACACCCGCGATCCAACGACGTTCGGGCAACGGGTCGGCATCGGGTCCGGCGATCAACGCAGCGGTGATCGCCGAGAGGTTGATGCTGTGCACACCGAACGGTGCGCCGGCCGCAGTCGCCGCACCGGTGGCGAGCAGGAGTGGGCGCAGCGACGGGGTGAAGCCGAAGCTGCGCAGCACCGCGATACCAGCGATGTTCTGCGATGCCATGGTGACGATGAACAGCGGCACGCCAAGCCCGACCAGTGTGCCGAAATCGAACGCCGGCATGCTGAACGACAGTGCGGGCCAGGCAGGGGCGAAGTCGGTCGCCGAGTCGGGCTGACCGATCGCGATCGCAGCGATCGCAGCGACCAGCGCGCCCATCACCGCCCAGCGACGGGCGAACCGCATCAGCACCACCCACACGACGAGAATCGGTGCGGTGAGCCATGGTTCGGCAACCATCGATCTCGCCGGGGCGAAGCACACAGGCAGCAGCACCCCGGCCAGCATCGCACTGGCCAGTGGGCCGGGGATGAGTGCGATCCATCGCGACAGCGGACGCCAGAACCCCGCCAGAACGGTGAGCACTCCGGCCAGCACGAACGCCCCGAGTGCGGCGCGGTAGCCACCGTCGACCTCACCCGTCGACACCAGCAGTGCGGCGCCAGGGGTGGACCACACGATGCCGATCGGCTGGCGCAGCTTCCAACTGGCCAGCGCACCTACCAGCCCCATGCCCACCGACAGTGCCAGCAGACCCGACGAGGCCTGCCGCTCGGAGGCTCCAACGGCAACGAGGCCCGCCAGCACGATCGTGAACGAACTGGCGAACCCCACCACGGCGGCGAGCACGCCAGCGGTCACCGGCTGAGCGCGCATCACAGCGCCACCGCTGTTGGCAGGAGGATGAGGTTGATCAGCGTGGCTCCACGGGCGCCCGCCCGATAGCCGTGCTGACCATCGGCGACGAACCAGGCACTGTCGCCGGGCTTGAGCGCAACGTGTTCGCCCGCCGGCCCCACCCACGCTGCACCGCGAGTGCACACGACGACCTCCTCGGTGCCGGGCAGGTGCGCCTCGGCATGGTGATCTGCGTTGGCGGGTAGGTCGATCTCGAACAGCTCGGAGCGATGACCGCGCCCATCGGCGTGCAGCAGCCACGCGGCCAAGCCGGAGTGCCCCCGCAGCGGCTCGCCGGTCTTGGCTGCGATGCGCCTTACTCGGGGCGCCTGGTCGCGCTCCAGCAGGGAACCCAGTGGTACGTCGAGCGCTTGCGCGATGCGCCACAGCGTCTCGATCGATGGATTGCCGTCGCCGCGCTCGATGCGCGACAGGATCGACTTCGACAACCCGGCCAGCCCGGCGAGTTCGCCCAGCGACTGTTGGCGGGCAGCGCGCGCCGCCCGCAGCGAGTGCCCCAGCTGGGCTGAGAGTTCACCAGAGTTCACGACTGTGCACCATAGTGCACGGTCGCTGGTCAGCCCCAACGTGAATAGGTGAGCAGAAAACTCACCGCAACGGCGCTCGCGTCGAGATCTTGATAGGGCGGGTCAGCACCGGGATTGGGTGTGGGGTGCCCCATCCACGCATGGGTGGCACCTCTGACGGCGATCAGCTGCACCATCACCCCACGGTCGCAGGGCGCCCATGTCGACACGGCGAGGTCAGGGTTGCCGGCATCGGTGGAGCGCGACGGCTCGGAAACGCAACCCATCGCTGCAGCCGTCGTGCGCACCGAGAAGTCGGCCGATCGGAAATCGACGCCGGCGATGCTCTTCTCGCCCACACCGCCCTCAATCGGGTGGTTGGCGTCGGCCGTACCGTGGATGTGGAGCAGGGCCACGGGTGCGGTCGGGGTGCACGAGTCGATGCCGAGGCTGCCCGCCTGCAGCGCCACGGCGACGATTCGGTCGGACAGCTCGCATGCGAGCCGATAGCTCAACATGCCGCCGTTCGAGTGACCGAGGGCAAACACCCTGCCCGGATCGATGTCGTACTGCGACTCGATCGTGTCGATCAACAGACGGACGAACCCGACGTCGTCGATCTCGTTGCGCTCGGCAGCTCCACAGCAGTACCCGGCGTTCCAGGTGCGAGCGCCCGTACCGTCGGCGGCGGCCCCCGTGCCATCGGGGTAGACCACCAGAAAGCCGTTCTGCTCGGCGAGTACGTCGAGCCCGGAGGTGAACTGGAACTGCTTGCCCGAGCCCGTTCCACCGTGGAATGCCAACACGAGCGGCACCGGCCCGCCCGGCAACGACGCCGGTACGTAGATGCGGTAGGTGCGCGCGAGCCCGTCGGGGGTGGTGACGCTGCTGTCGATGGTCCGCGCGATCCCGCCCGGTGCCACCGTCGTCGGCAGCACCGTCGTCGGCAGCACCGTTGTCGGCAGCACCGTTGTCGGCAGCACCGTTGTCGGCAGCACCGTTGTTGACGGCACGGTCGTCGGCAGCACCACTGTTGACAGCACGGTCGTCGTCAGCGATGTGGTTGTCAGGGCAGTTGTTGCGGAGCCGCCGCTCGCAGTCGGAGCACTGTCGTCGGTTGCACAGGCGGGGAAGAGCAACACGGTCAGCAGTAGCAGTCGAAACCTCATGCCCCCATCGTGACCTCCCGATGTGATGAACCCGTGATGGCCGGGTACGTTCGCCTCCATGACGGACTGGTTGGGCGCTCGCGGCCGCGATGGCGGCATCGACACCTTGCCGCTGCCTGTGGCCATCGGTGGCCTGTCGTTGTGCGGCAAACATGCCATCGGGCCCGACCACCATGCTGCGATGGCGCGCTGCGGCGCCACCACGGTGGTGTGCCTGGTGGAGGCGTTCGAGCTCGTCGACCGCTACCCCGACTACCTCACCTGGTTGCAGGCCAACCGCGACGGGGCTGCGGTGTGGTTCCCCATCCACGACCTGCACGCTCCAGGGGTGGCGGCTGCCGATGAACTCCTCGATGGACTGGTTCGGCGCGTGGAGCTGGGCGAGCATCTGCTGATGCACTGTGCTGCCGGCATCGGCCGCACCGGCACGATGGCGGTGTGCCTGCTGATGCGGCTGGGCACGCCGCGCGACGAGGCGCTCGCGCACGTCGCTCGCTACCGCCCGATGGCCGGGCCCGAGGTGGGCGCACAGATGGAACTGGTCGACGCGCTGGCAAATCGCCCACGCTGATCCGCAGCTGTCGTACCATTGCCGCTCGATGGAACTCACACACCTACCACCCGACACTTCACCGGCCGACATCAGCGACCACCTTCGTCAGCATGGCTACGCAATCGTGCTCGACGCGGTGCCGGCCGCCACCATGGATGCGCTCTACGAGGAAGCACGCCCCTACATCGAGGGCTCGGCTGCCGGGCGAGATGAGTACGACGGTCGCTTCACTCGCCGCACCGGCCAGCTGGTCGCTCGCTGCCGCACCGCCCGCGAACTGGTGATGCACCCCACCGTGGTGGGCGCCGTGCAGCACTTCCTGTCGCACGTCACCGCCGTGCAGTTGCACCTCACGCAACTCATCTCCATCTCGCCCGGCGAGAGCCAACAGAAGTTGCACCGCGACCAGATGGCGTTCGACTTCTTTCCGTTCCCGGCCGACTACCACGCGCAGTGCAACACAATGTGGGCACTCACCGACTTCACCGTCGCCAACGGCGCCACACACATCCTGCCCGGCACGTCGGCGGTGCCCGACGACGTGGCCCTCGCCATGCCCGGCGGGCAGGCGACGATGCCCAAGGGCAGCGTGCTGTTCTACGACGGCAAGGTGCTGCACAGTGGCGGCTCCAACACCAGCTCCGGCGATCGCATCGGGGTGAACCTGACGTACTCCGTGGGTTGGGTGCGGCAGGAAGAGAACCAGTTCCTCGCCGTGCCGCCCGACGTGGCCCGCACCCTCGACGACGACCTACTGAAGATGCTCGGCTATCAGCAGGGAGCGTTCGCACTCGGCTACGTGGGCGACCAGCAAGACCCGCTGGCTTTCCTGCGCGGCGAGTCGGGCAAGACCAAACTCATCCACGAAGTCACGCAGAAGACCGCCGACCACCAAGCATTCGTCGACGAACTGGGCGTGAAGTAGCCGGGCTCAGGTGAGCGACTTGGCCAGCCGCAGCTTCGCCACCTCAGCGGGCGCGCTGAGCGCTGCCATGGCCAGCTCGTAGTCGGGCAGCGAGTAGACCGCACCGTCGTCGTTGATCATCACGAAACGGTCGAGCCGGGCGAGGAACGTGCGGTCGTGGCTGACGGCCAACACGGTGCCCTGAAACCCGTCGAGTGCCTTCTCGAGCGCTTCCGACGACTCGATGTCGAGGTTGTCGGTGGGCTCGTCGAGCAACAGCACGTTGTGGCCCTCCAGCTCAAGGCACAGGATCTCCATGCGCGCCTTCTGGCCGCCCGACAGCGTGCTGAACTCCTGGCGCGCATTGTTGGCCAGGCCGTAACGGGCGAGTGCCTTCATCGACTTCTCGTCCTCGAAGACGCGGTCGCGCACGATCTCGAAGCACTCGCGACCGCGGAAGTCGGGCCGGTCGTTGATCTGGGTGAACGTGCCGATGGAGGTGCGCGGCCCGAACCCGATGGTGCCGTCGAAGTGCGCGATGGTGCCGGCGAGGGCGCCCAGGAGGTGGCTCTTGCCGGTGCCGTTGGGGCCGATCAGCCCGACTCGCTCGCCGAAGTGCACCTCGTCGCTGAACGGCAGGAACAGGTCGTTGACCGACACACCGAGCATCTGGATCACACGGCGAGCGCTGTCGGCACCGCGCAGATTGACGTAGATGTTCTGGTCGGGCACCGGCGGCGGCGGCGGGCCGATGGCCACGAACTTGTCCCAGCGGGTTTCGGCCCCGTTGGCCTTCGTGGCGTTCTTGAAGTTCTGCGCAGCGCGCTGCTTCATGATCTTCATGTGCTGGAACAGCCGACGCTCTTCGTCGTTCCAGCGCTTCACTGCGTCGCCCAGCAACTCCTGGCGCTTCGACCGGGCCTCGGGGAACGTGGCGTATGAGCCGCCGTGAACCCAAGCGCCCGACCCTTCGATGACGATGATCTTGTTGGCCACCCGCTCGAGCAGGGTGCGGTCGTGGCTGACCATGAGGATGGTGCTCTTGCACGCTTTGATCTGCTCTTCCAGCCACAGCCGAGTGGGGATGTCGAGGTAGTTGTCGGGCTCGTCGAGCAGCAGGATGTCGGCGTTGCTGGTGAGCAGCAGGTCGAGCACCAACCGCTTGCGCTCACCGCCGGAGAGCTCGCTGACCAGGCGGGTGTGGAAGTCGACAACCGGGGTCTTCACGCTGCGGCGCGCCGCCGCGGCCCACTGCGCTTCCAGTTCGTAACCGCCGAGATCGCCCCAGTGAGTGAGCGCTTCGGCGTAGTCCATGCCGTCGCTGGTGCCCGCGTACATCGCGTTCTCGGCGATGACCATCGCCCGGCCGGCCTCGCGCAGGGCCGTGGGGGCGACTTCGATGAGCATGTCGCGCAGCGTGTCGGTCGGTCGCGACATGCCCACGTCCTGGGTCATCGTCAAGACGGTGCCGCCGAGCGCGAACTCGCCCTCGTCGGCCTGCAGCTGTCCGCTGAGAATGCGCAAGATGGTGCTCTTACCCACGCCGTTGGCGCCGACCAGCGCGGCGTGCTCGCCGGGCGACACGCCGAACCCGACGTCGAAGAACAGTGAGTCGACCCCCGGCGGTGCGTATTCGAGTTCAGAGACCACGATGCTGCTCACGGCCGACCATCCTGCCTGACTGAAGGCCGGGTCCCTCCTTCTTTTCAAGGCCCGCCACCCGCCTGCGCCGCTCCAGGATGCAGCGGAGTTTTCGAACGCTGGCAACTCCACCACCCGCGTCCGTGGCAGCCGCCCGGATTCGAGCTGACCAACCGGATGACCTCGTCGACTCCCAGTACGTCCGCAGGTGAGGACAGGCAGCGGTTGTCAAGGACGGCGACGAGCATGCCGGCGGAGTCCGGCGCGACCGAGGGCAGGTCGAAGTCTGCGGTCACTTGCCACGCAAGAGAACGGAGTCGGTCGAGGCGATGCCGACGTGAACCGAGCAAGGGCAAGTCCCCAGTAGACGCACCTCGGCCATCAAGCACCATGCGCGGCTCTCGCTGCGGCCTCAGTGTTCTGTGTCACGGCATAGAAGAGGGTTCCGTCTATTCCGTGACACAGACCCCGGTGCGCCTACCTGCCGATAGGTCGCCGCACAAGTGGGTGTCAGCTCGGCTCACAGTCGCGCCCAGGACGCGTCCGCACTTGAGTGTGCGCCAGCCCGGCAATCAGCGGCGCTCCGAACTGCCGCTAGCAGGAGGCGGCCGATCTGATGGGTCACTGCGGATTGGTAAGTACGTGACGTACTTGACGTACTGATGCTCGCGGGTACAGTGATCGGTATGACGACACGGCATTTCGGCTCCTACACCGCTGCTCGAGTGAACTTTCGAGATCTCCTCGACACTGCACATACCGGTCGCGTCATAACCGTCGAACGGGATCGCGACCGGTTCGCGGTCGTTGACGCGGATGTTCTGCGCAAGCAGCTGGCAGCGCTGCGCCCCGCCGGCGCAATCGTCGCCGCCGAGGGCGGCGGCTGGTCTGCGTTCCTGCCGGGGGTCCCGGTGTCGGGGGAGGGCGATGATCTCGACGGCGCGCTCGAGGATCTGATCGAGGCGCTACGTGAGTATGCGGCAGATTGGAACGACCGGCTCCTTGACGCGCCGAACCATCGCGGTAACTGGGCGCTCGTCGCGCTCACCGAGCTGAGCGATGACGCACAGCTCAAGCGCTGGCTCCTCCACGACGAGCTGTCCGGCGCGAAATGACCGACCGCGTCGCAAGTCGGCGTGAGCACCAGCGCTTCTGTGAGGTCGAAGAGTGGGCTGAGGTACTCAACGCACGAGGCAAACCGACACAGCATCACATCACCTACGAGTTACTCCTCGGCGATGGGCAAATCCTGCGGACCCGAATCTCGCGTCCAGCGAACACGGACAGGTACGGCAAGAGCTTGTGGTCCCACATACTCGACGACCAGCTCCACGTCACCGTCGAGGACTTCTGGGAGTGTGTGGACAACAAGAACCCGCCCAAGCGCAGGCCTGCATCGGACGAGTCCGACGCAGCCGTACTGCCCGCCAGCTTGGCCTATCAGCTCGTCCACACGCTGCAGCTGACGAACGATGAGATCGCGCAGCTCACCCTTGACGACGCGGTACGGCTGATGACCGAGCACTGGGCACAGCCCCCGACCTGAACGAGCGCCTTGACGCGCGCACTTGCCCGAGACCCGAGAACACTGGGCAGCCCTGATGGCCAGCTATGGGGGCGCAGAGCTGCTGCTCTGCTCGCTGGACGGGTGTCAGCCCGGGCTCACAGCTTCGCCCAGGACGCGTCCGCGTATGCGTCCTCTGAGGCCGCAGCAACTGGCGAGTTGTTCAGCGTGTCCGGCCAGCGCGACCGGAGTCGGCATCAGAATTTCGGGCGGCTGTCGGTGGAAGTCGAGCTCGCTCGACCAGCGCAACAAAGGGGTCTCACAGAGATCCTGACGCCGCTCTACCGACGCGTCCGCGGACGCTGTACCTGACCGATCTTGTTGTTGCTGAGACGATGTACGTGCTCGAGTCGTTCTACAAGGCTCCCCGTGATCAGGTTGCTGATGCGATGCGCTCGCTGGTGGCGATGCGGTCGATGATCAGCGTCGACCCGACGTTGCTGCTTCGAGCTATCGAGTGCTACGAGATCGACAGCCTCGACTTGACGCGAACGCTTGTGGCCTTCGGTGACGCGCCCGCGGACGCGTCGGGCACTACACGATGGGCCGGCCGGGCAGCCTGCTTCGCTCCTGAACTGCTCACGGTTCGCTGGACAACGCCCGCCATCTGTATCTGCCCGGGCCGGCGCCCGACATGCGCCCGACCAATTAGCGTCAGCGGAATGCGGCAAGGGACTGGTCGGAGCGATGGCTGATCTACCACTGATCGGGCGCGGCCGGGCGGCCGACGTGTTCGACCTCGGCGACGGCCGAGTGCTGCGTCGCTATCGCACTCCCCACCCTGGCTTCGTTGAACGGGAAGCGGTTGCGATGCGACACCTGCATGCACATGGTGCTCCAGTGCCGGAGGTGTTCTCTGCGCAGGGCGACGAACTGGTGATGGAGCGCATCGCCGGGCGCTCACTGATGGATGCTCTGACCTCGCGACCATGGCGGGCGGCGAGCGTCGGTCGGATGCTTGCTGACGTGCAACGGCAGATCCACGCGGTGCCCGTGGGCGATCTCGACCTGCCTCGATTCAGTGACGGCGACGCGATCCTGCACTTCGACCTACACCCCGACAATGTGATGCTCACCGACCGCGGGCCGGTGGTCATCGACTGGAGCAACGTCGCGATCGGCGACCCACTCGCCGACGTGATGTTCAGCTGGATGCTGATGAGCACCGGCGTACCCGACGCGGTTCCGCTGCTGCTGCGCCCCATCGTGCGCCGCGTCCGCAGGAGCCTGGTCGCCGGCTTCATCAAGGGCATCCCCATCGACGACGCTGCGCGGGCTTGGGTGGGCGTGGTGTGCGAGCGTCGCCTCGCCGACCCCAATACGACCGCCGCCGAGAAGGCCAACGTCGCTGCGTTCGCCTCACGACCCGGATGAGGCGTACGTACGTACCTTGTTTCCCGATACGTACGTGTTGGTCCCGACGAGTGCCACTCACCGCCTCCAACTGCGCGAGAACATCTATCGAGTCCTCGACCGAGTGCTCAAGACGGGGGAGCCTGTCGAAATCGAGCGCAACGGTCGACGGCTTCGCATCGTGGCCGGCGAGCAGCCGAGCCGGCTCGATCGCCTGGTCCGTCGACCCGAGGCGGTGGTCGGCGACCGCGGCGACTTCGTGCACCTCGACTGGTCCGGCGAATGGCAGGGGTGATCCGCCTCGACACCCACGCAGTGATGTGGTTGTGCACGAGCGAGATCGAGCGCTTCACCGAGAAGGGTCGCGCAGCGATCGACTCCCAACAATTGGTCGTCTCGCCGACCGTGCAGCTCGAGCTCACCTACCTGCACGAGATCGAGCGGTTGACCGTCGGCGGAGCCGACATTCTCGGCGACCTCGCGTCACGGATCGGTCTGGTGACATCGGACCAGTCACTACTGGTGACCGTGGGCCCACGGAGGTTCGCCACGGACGGCGCTCCGAGTGGAGGATGCGGGGTGCAGCATGCGCGGAGCATGCTATGTTCATGCCGTGAGCAATCTGCAGGTGAAGAACGTCGAACCCGATCTGCACGAGCAGCTTCGTCGTCGTGCGTCGGCAGCAGGCTCCACCATCAGCGACTACGTGCTCGAACTGATCCGCAAGGACTTGCGCAGACCAACCCGGCTGGATTGGCTGGCGACGGCGGCGCTACTGCCACGTCACGACTTCAGCCGTGACGACGTCGGCGCGGCGCTCGCAGCCGAACGCGCCCACCGGTGAAGGTGGTCGATGCATCAGCGATGATCGACGTGCTCACGGGCAGCCCACGCGCACCTCAGCTGCTCGCAGTGCTCGACGACGACCTGTTTGCTCCCGACCTCCTCATCGCGGAGGTCTTCGCCTTCCTGCGTCGGATGGCCGCAATCGGCACGCTCCACGACGCTGATCAGTTGGCCACCGCGCTGCAGCAAGCTCCCGTCGACTACCTGCACACATGGCCGTACGCCGAGCGGATGTGGAGTTGGCGACACAACATGTCGCCCTACGACGCCGCCTACGTCGCGCTCGCCGAAGACCTTGGCGCAACCCTGGTCACCACCGACATCCGCCTGGCCAAGGCCGCTCGCGGAATCGTGCCTGTCATCGCAGTCTGAAGCGCCAACCGCCCGCGCTACACCTTCGGTTGCTGCTGGGTGATGCAGTGGATGCCGCCGCCGCTGGCGAAGATGGCGCGCGCATCGTGCAGCACGATCACCCGCCCCGGGTACACGCTTTCGAGGATGCTCGCCGCCACGTCGTCGTTGGGGTCGTCGAAGCTGCACAGGATGACCGCACCGTTGCAGATGTAGTGGTTGAGGTAGCTCCAATCCACCAGCTCGCCCTCGGAATGGGTCTGCACCGGGGCCGGTACCTCCACGATCTCCAGCTCGCGACCGGCCGCGTCGGTGGAGCGGCGCAGGATGTCGATGTACTCGGCAGTCACCTCGAAGTCGGGGTGTGACGGGTCGGTCTGGCGATGCACCAGCAGCCGCCCGGGGGCCACGAAGCAGGCGCAGATGTCGACGTGGCCGCGAGTGCCGAACCGGTCGTAGTCCTTGGTGAGACCCCGCGGCAGCCAGATGGCCTTGCTCACCCCGAGGTACGCCTTGAACTCGGTCTCCACCGACTCGGCGTTCATGGTGGGGTTTCGCCCGGGGTCGAGCTGCACGCTGGTGGTGCACAGCACCGTGCCTTCGCCGTCGACGTGGATGCCGCCACCCTCGTTGACCATCGGCGAACTGAACAGCTCGGCACCGGCCAGGCCGGCGATGAATGCGCCCACGTGCTGCTCGTCGGTGTAGTCGCTGAACCCGGCGTCGCCCCACGCGTTGAACTTCCAGTGTGTGGCACCGAGGCGACCGTCGGGGTGGGTGAGGAACGTCGGCCCGCTGTCGCGCGCCCACGAGTCGCCGATCGGTGTCTCGTGCACCTCGATCGAATCGCTCACCATGGCGCGCGCCAGTTCCCCATCGCCCACGTTGCACACCAGCGACACCGGCTCGAAGTGAGCGATGGTGTTGGCCACGCTGGCCCACACCTCGCGCGCCTCGCCGAGCACGCCATCGCTGCCGTCGCCGAAGGCTTCGTTGACCGGCGGGAACTCCATCCAGGTGCGCTCGTGGGGCGCCCATTCCGCAGGCATCGAGAAACCGGCGAGGCGAGGCGTGGTCATGCGAGAGCTCCTTGCGAGATCAGAGGAAGTAGAGACGGCTGAGCGACACGGTGTCGGACGGCGCCGAATACACGCGCTCACCATCGAGCGACACCATGCCGGTTCTGGCATCGACGTCGACCGTGCCCAGCCGGTTGTTGAGCAGCATGTCGGCCGGGCCGATGTTGCGGGTGCCCTTCACCGCCACGCGGCGCCGCCGAGTGGTCATGTGATCGTCACCCGCGTCGATGGCGGCCTGGCTGACGAACGCCACCGACAGGTCGGCGGCGGTCGAGCCGTACGAGCCGAACTGTGGGCCCATCACCAGCGGCTCGCAGGAGTCGGTGGTGGCGTTGGGGTCGCCGGTGACGCCGTACGCGGGGAACCCAGCCTTCAGCACCAGCTGCGGCTTGGCCCCGAAGTGGTCGGGCCGCCAGAGCACGATGTCGGCCAGCTTGCCGATGTCGAGCGAGCCGATCTCATGCGACAGCCCATGCGCGATGGCCGGGTTGATGGTGAGCTTGGCCATGTATTGGCGCACGCGGTCGTTGTCGTGCACGGTCGGCTCGGTGAGCAGGTCCTGCTTGTTCTTGGCCGCCAACTGGAACGTGCGCCGCACCGTTTCGCCGGCGCGACCCATGCCCTGCGCGTCGCTGGAGGTGATGCCGATGACACCCAGGTCGTGCAGCACACCCTCGGCCCCCATCGTGCCGTTGCGAATGCGATCGGTGACCATCGCGTGGTCGCTGTGGCTGTGGTGGTTCAGGCCGTGCGCACTGAAGATCATCTCGTAGTGCTCGTCGAGCGCGTCGCGCCCGAACGGCAGCGTGGGGTTCGTCGACGACCCGATCACGTTCGGCACCCCCGCCAACTTCAGCACGTTGGGCACGTGCCCGCCACCACAGCCTTCGATGTGGAAGGCGTGGATGGTTCGCCCCGCCAGCACATTCAGCGTGTCCTCCACGCTGAGGCACTCGTTGAGCCCGTCGGTGTGCAGCGCAACCTGCACATCGAACTGCTCGGCAACGTTGAGGGCTGTGTCGAGCGCACGCGTGTGGGCACCCATGTCTTCGTGCACTTTGAACCCGCACGCGCCGCCCTCCACGAGCGCCTCGATCAGCGGGGCATCGTCCGACGACGAACCGCGACCCAGGAAACCGATGTTGACCGGCCACTGGTCGAAGCTGTTGAACGCATGCCGCAGCGCCCATGGCGAGTTGACACCCACGCCCCACACCGGGCCGAACTCCTGCCCGATGATGGAGGTGACGCCTGATGCCAGCGACGCCTCCATGATGCGCGGCGAGAGCAGGTGTACGTGAGTGTCGATGGCACCGGCAGTGGCGATGAGCCCTTCGCCGCTGATGATGGTGGTGCCGGTGCCGACCACCACGTCGACGTCGTCCTGCACGTCGGGGTTGCCGGCGCGGCCGACGCCACAGATACGGCCATCGCGGATGCCGATGCTGGCCTTCCCGATGCGGCAGGTGGCGTCGATGATGACCACGTTCGAGATGACCACATCGCACGTGTCGCGCACCGCAGCCGCCTTCATGAGCAGACCGTCGCGGGCAGTTTTCCCGAAGCCGGCCAGGAACTCGTTGCCGCGCTCCTGCGCGTCGTACTCGATCTGGATGACGAGGCCGGTGTCGCCCAGACGCACGCGGTCGCCGACTGTGGGGCCGTGGATGGCCGCATAGTCGTTTACGTCTCGGTCGTACACCACAGGGTCGAACGGCAAGATCTCGTCGGCGTTCACATGGCTGTGCGGCACCGCTCCGTCGTCGTGGCTGTGTTCGAACTCGCCGTGCGAGTGGCGATGTCCGTGCGAGTGCCCATGACCGTGACCGTGGTCGTGTGTGCCGCTCATGCCGATGCCCCCAGGTAGCCCTGCTGCGCGGCCCGGACCAGCGCAGCTTCCTTTGCGCCCGGCGCATCGAGCGGCCCGTCGACCAGCCCGGCAAAGCCGATGGCAATGCGGGCACCCGCGATGGGCACCAGCGACGCCTGGGTCGCCACGCCGGGTTCGAAGCGCTGCGCTGCCCCCGCCGGTATGGCCAGCCGCATGCCGTACGCCGCAGCTCGATCGAACGACAGGCGCGAATTCACCTCGAAGAAGTGGAAGTGCGAGGTGATGCTCACCGGCACGTCGCTGGTGTTGGTGACCGAGACCACCACCAACCCCTCTGGCACGCGGGATTCCCGGGGTGCAGCCATGACCGCCCCGGGCGCGGCGTCGCCCAGGCTCGCCGCAGGGCCGAAGGGGTCGCGCACCACCACCAGGCGCGTTCCGTCGGCGAACACAGCTTCCACCTTCACCTCGCGCACGATGTCGGCAACTCCGGGCAGCACATCGTCGGCGTGCAGCACCGCCGCGCCGAGCGCAGCGGCCTCCATCAGTCGTTTGCCGTCGCGGGCGGCTTCGCACACCGTGTCGGCGATGAGCGCGGTGGCCTCGGGCACATTCAGTTGCAGCCCCCGGGCGCGTCGAGCACGCGCCAGTTCGGCGGCCGTGAAGATGAGTAGCCGGTCGCGATCGGTCGGCGTGAGGCGCATGACGACGAGGTTATTCGGTGTAACCGGCACCGCTGTACCCCGTCGTGAAGTTCACACGCCAGCAGACGCTGGCCGACCACGGAGGCCACACCATGACCAGCACCACAGAACACGATGCCGCTTCGCTCGGCGCCAAGCTCGACAGTCTTTCGCTCACCGACGGCGAGG
>Ga0105047_10002826_pt1 | contig 30842 bp, 27 predicted proteins | sample MAT04_FD_78384 | JGI IMG/M metagenome (GOLD analysis project Ga0105047, IMG submission 78384) | Freshwater microbial communities from Lake Fryxell liftoff mats and glacier meltwater in Antarctica - MAT-04 (megahit assembly) | ecosystem: Environmental > Aquatic > Freshwater > Ice > Liftoff... | reverse complement strand
GCTGGCGATGTACGCGAACCCGGACTTCGCGGCCGTGGGCGCGTGGTTGCGCGCGGTCGTCGATGACGAGGCAGCGCGAATGGACGATCGCGGCCGCCAGCGGCTCCGCGACATCTTCCGCACCAGCAGCGAGTACGAGCTGCTCTTCTGGCAGATGGCATGGACACGGGAAGCATGGCTTATGTAAGCCGAACGCCGGAGGAAACGGTACCGACGGGTTAAATCCACAAGTCGCCTTAGGAACGAAATTCTATCCATTCCGGGCCATTTGCAAGATCGAAGTCAGGCTGACTTCGGCCACCTTGCCCGACTATGACTGAGGGAAAATCTGCATGATCGCTGCGAGCGAAACTAACCTGTCAGTACCATCGGCGGTATGTGGCGGAATGGTCAGGTCAGAGTCCTGATCAGGGCTTTTTCAAACCCTTGGGTGTCAGCGCCGGGCAGGGCCTTTGCCAGCGCGCCATTCAAATACATTTCGAACACCCTTGGATGGACATAGGACGACCGGCATATCGTCGGCGTGTTGCCGAGCAGCCCGGCAACGGCGGTCACGCACTGGTTTATGTTGCGCTTCGCGTCGGCCGCAGAAGTTGGCGCGTCCATGTCTCGCAAGGCCCTCGCCGCTGATACGGTGCCGGCCCATGTGCGGAAATCCTTGGCCGAGAAGCCGTCGCCTGTAGCCTCCCGGATGTAGGCGTTCACATCGTCCGAGGTAATGGTGCAGAGGCTTCCACCGGCATCCCGATATTTGAACAGATGCTGACCGGGCAAGTCACGCAGTGATCGGACCACGGTTGCCAGCCGCCGGTCCCTTACGGTGACCTCTTGATCGACGCCGCTCTTGCCCCTGAAGGAGAAGGTCAGCGCCGCACCCTCCAGCTCTAGATGGCGCTTGTTCAGCGTGGTCAGGCCAAAAGAGCGGTTCTGCCTCGCATATTGGGGGTTGCCGACGCGGATCAAGGAAATCTCAAGTAGCCGCACAGCCGTGGCCAGCACCTTGTCTCGCGAGATACCGCGCCGGCCGAGGTCGGTGCCGACCCGCCGTCTCAGCTTCGGCAACGCCCGCCCGAAGGCGGGAAGGCGCTCAAACTTGGTCTCCGAGGCGTGCCGGGTCCAATCCGCGTGATAACGGTACTGCTTGCGCCCTTTCAGGTCCCGGCCGGTAGCCTGGATGTGGCCCGAAGCGCGCGGACAGATCCAGACGTCAGTCCAGGCCGGCGGAATGGCCAGCACCCGGAGGCGGTCGAGAAGCATGCGGTCGCGAACGAGGCGACCCTGCGCGTCGTGGTAGGCGAAGCCCTCGCCCGACGGCATGCGCGTCAGGCCGGGGTGCTCGTCGCTGCACCAGGTCAGGCCGTCTGGAACTTCGACCCGCGTCGCAACGACTTCGAGGGGTCGGTGGGCCATCAGCGACGCCGGCCCGTTCGCAGGTTCAAAGACTTCATCGCCATCGCTACCTCTTGTGGATTCAAGCAGCGCAAACGTAGGGCAATCAACACCAGTTCCGGCATAGCGGGCCTAGTTGGTCTCCCGATGACGCTTCTGCCTGCCTCGTCCGGAGGCGGTCCTGGTGCTTCTCGCGGCCGTTGACGCCCACGGCTGTGAAATAGCGTCCAAACCGCCCCCCATCGTCATCCCGGCAGGCAAGTGGCGAGGCGAAAGGACAGAATTCCGGGATGAGGTTCTGATAAGTGCCGACTATATCGTCACTCGCGCCTGAAATTTGCTTTGGATCGGTCACTTGGCCAAAGCTCACAGGCGCCCGCTTTGGACGCCGATCCAGACTGTAGGCCAAGAAGTCTGATGTCACCCTGCAACCACCTCCAATACAGGCGACTGCTGATGCTGGATCACGCGCCACTCATCAGGAGCCAAACGACGATAAGTTGTCGTGCAATGGGCGGAATAGCTTTCTTCGTCGCGGCCCGCAGTGACGGTGTACGCGATGACGATCAGGCCCTCCTGCGGGCGGGAGACGCGTCTGTCAGTGAATGTGGTGGTCGTCCAGCGGGGCGTCTTGCTAACTGCATCGACGGCCTCGGCGCCCGTGAAAATGTTGGGGTGGTCAGGTAGCACCATCAGGCAATCATCAGAAATAATCTCGCTGTAGTGGTCAGGGGAAGCCTTCCAGAGCCCCTCTTCGGACCCCCATATGCGAGCGTCATCCACGGTCAACGTCTCCGATGCGGGCGGGTTGCGGCGCGGCGGCAGCGCCGGGGGTTACCGGTGCAAGCTCTACGGCCTGAGATTTTGGTGGTCCTCCGTCGATATCACGCCAAACGCTTTCTCGCAGTTCGGCGATTTCAACGATGGATTCTCCCTCGGCCATAAGCGGACTCGCGGCGTCTCCGGCTTGAACGCCCGTCGGCGAAAGAACGGTGACGTCACGGTTCGCCCCGTTCTGAGTCTCCAGGTTCACAGAATAGGTTTTGTTGGTCATGGTATGCTCCTGCGGACTGAACCTGCTGCCGTGCGCCGGGTTCCCTGCCCAGCGTGATCGGATATTTCCGCGATGACGCGCGTCGTGATATTCCGGGGTCCTATCAACGTGAGCCGGCCAAGACGGGGGGGGCTCCCCGGCCCGGTTCAGGCAAGGGCCGCCGCCCAAGCATCAGCCGCGTCGGTGCGGAAACGGCGAAGGGCAGGTCCGGTGGATAGGTTCCGTTGGATGTCAAAGGTGTTGTAAAATGCTGCGTGGGGGTTGAGGGATTTCTGGGCCGAGGCTTGGGATCGGCGCTGGACCCTGACGTCCAGGATCTCGCCTTCGTCATCGACCGCGCGTCAGAGGTTGACGTGACCCCCATCTCGCCGCCAGTCGAGGAGGTGGGAGAGGCACCGGTTCAAGCCGTGCCAGTCAAGCCCGTCGCTCCGCCCGTCCCCGTCTATCCACGCAAGCAGGATCGCAACTGACCATGCAAAGCCGGGCGTCCACACCCTTGGGGAACCCCGTGCGACCCCATCGCACAGGTGGGTCACGCCTCCTTTGGCCGGGACTCTCCCTGGGCACGGCGCGTGCTTTCAGCCTGGCCCTTGTCAATGCCAGCCTGGCCTCCGAGCGGCTCCCTCGGCTGGACAATCGCGACACCGCGGTAATGTCTGGCGCAAGTGCGGTTGTGGCTTGGATCAGCGAGACGGCCGATAACCAGGGACTTCCCTTTCTGGTTGTCGACAAGAGCAACGCGAAGGTGTTGGCCTTTGATCGCGAGGGACGGCTGCTGGGGTCCGCACCCGTACTGCTGGGTCTTGCGCTCGGGGACGTCTCGCCGCCAGGCATCGGCGACCGCGCCCTGGCCGCAATTGGACCGGAAGAACGCATCACCCCGGCCGGACGTTTCGTGGCCTCGATGGGCGAAAACCTCGACGGCAACGGCATTCTATGGATCGATTACGACACCGCCCTCTCACTGCATCCCGTCGTCACGGCGCGGGCTTCCGACCTTCGGCTGCAACGCCTCTCCACACCGACCGTTCAAGACAACAGGATCTCGTGCGGGTGCGTGAACGTACAAGCAGAATTCTATAAAGATGTCATACAGCCCGCGTTCAACGGCACGACCGGAATCGTTTATATCCTGCCTGAGGTCCTGTCGCTGGCGGACGTGTTTTCCTGGGCATCCGGCTTAGACGCTCCGGCGGACGGAGACAGGTTGTCGTTGGACTGACCGCACCGGCTGCTCCACCCTATGGACTATCGGCGGATTTTGTTTCAAGCTTAAAACATGTCGTCGGATCAGCCTGTCAGAAGCATCGCTGTCGTGGGTGCCGGGCCGGGCGGCCTGTACCTCGCCATCTCCCTGAAGCTGCGCGATCCGTCGCTGACAGTCGTGGTCCATGAGCGTAACCGCCCCGACGACACCTTCGGTTGGGGCGTGGTGTTCTCCGACCAGACCCTGGCCAACCTGAAGGCTAATGACCCGGAGACCGCGGCTGTCATCGAGGCGGCCTTCGTTCAATGGGACGACATCGATGTCCATATCCACGGCCGGACCATTCGCTCCGGAGGACACGGCTTCGCGGGCATCGGTCGGCAGCGGTTGCTGACTATCCTGCAGGAGCGCGCCCGGTCGCTAGGCGTCGACCTGCGATTCCAGAGCGAGGTCCCGGACATCCACGCGCTGGTCGCCGACGTCATCGTTGCAGCCGATGGCCTGAACAGCCGGGTCCGGAACGACAATCCTGACGTCTTCGGCGTCGATGTCGATGTGCGGACCAACAAATACATCTGGCTGGGCACGACCCAGGCGTTCGAGGCCTTCACCTTCGCCTTCGTTGAGACCCCGCACGGCTGGATCTGGGCCCACGCCTATCAATTCGAACCGGGGGCCTCGACCTTCATCGTCGAATGTGACGAGAGGACGTGGCGCGGCCTCGGATTCGACGCGCTGGACCACGATCAGACCTGCCGCGCCGCCGAGGCCCTGTTCGCTGAATGGCTGGGCGGCCATCCCCTGATCAGCAATGCCCGACACCTTCGCGGCCCGGCCTGGCTCAACTTCCCGCGCGTGGCCTGCTCCAACTGGCGCGACGGCAAGGTGGTTTTGCTGGGAGACGCAGCCCACACCGCCCATTTCTCCATCGGCTCCGGCACCAAGCTGGCGTTCGAGGACGCCATTTGTCTGGCCGGGACCTTGACGGAAGCCGCCGATCTGGATGCGGGTCTCGCCACCTATGAGGCAGAGCGCCGCGTTGAAGTGCTGAAGCTGCAGAGCGCGGCGCGCAACTCGACCGAATGGTTTGAGACGGTTGACCGCTACGTCGGCCTCGACCCATTGCAATTTACCTACAGCCTGCTGACCCGCAGCCAGCGCGTCAGTCACGAAAACCTGCGTTTGCGCGACCGCCGATTCCTGGCCGACGTAGAGCGCTGGTTCGCCGAGCATGCCGGCGCTCCGTCTACGGATGATCCGCCCGCACCGATGTTTGCGCCGCTCCGCCTGCGCAGTCTGACCCTGCCCAATCGCGTCGTCGTCTCGCCCATGTGCATGTATTCGGCCGAGGACGGAACGGTCGGCGACTTCCATCTCGTCCATCTCGGAGCTCGCGCACTGGGCGGGGCGGGGCTGGTGTTCACTGAGATGACGGACGTCTCAGCCGACGCCCGTATCACCCCGGGCTGCGCCGGAATGTACCGGCCCGATCATCGCGACGCGTGGAAGCGGATCGTCGACTTTGTTCACGGCCAAGGTTCGAGAATTGCGATACAGCTGGCTCACGCCGGACGGAAGGGCTCCGTCGAACGCCCTTGGGGGCCGCGCGCGGACGCCCCCCTGCTGGAAGGCGGCTGGGATCTGATCGCCCCCTCGCCGATTCCGTGGTCCGACGCCGACCAGACCCCGCGCGAAATGACCCGCGCCGACATGGACCGGGTGTGCGCCGACTTCGTCCGTGCCACCGGCTGGGCCGTCGAAGCCGGCTTCGACATGGTCGAGCTGCACTGCGCCCACGGCTATCTACTGTCGTCCTTCCTGACCCCGATCTCCAATCACCGCCCCGACGCCTACGGCGGCTCGGTAGAGAACCGCCTGCGCTTTCCGCTCGAAGTGTTCGCCGCCATGCGCGCCGCCTGGCCCGAGGACCGACCGATGTCGGTGCGCCTGTCGGCCAGCGATTGGGTCGATGAGGGGCTGACCCCCGAAGATTCAGTCACCATCGCCCGAGCCTTCGCCGAAGCTGGTTGCGATCTGATAGACGTCTCGGCCGGATCAACCACGCCGGACGCCAACCCCGTCTATGGACGCATGTTCCAGACGCCCTTCAGCGACCGCATCCGCAACGAGGCCGGAGTCGCCACCATGGCCGTCGGCAACATCTATGAGACCGACCACGTCAACAGCATCCTCGCCGCCGGCCGCGCCGATCTTTGCGCCCTGGCTCGCCCTCATCTGGCTGATCCGAACTGGAGCCTGCGGGCGGCCGCAGAACTGGGCTGGCGCGGGGTGATGCCACCGGTCCAGTACCGCGCCGGCTTCGCCCAACTGGCCCGCAACCTCGAGAAGCATCAGCAGGGCGGACCGTTATGAGCCTGACCGGACATCATGCCGTGATCACCGGTGCAGGCTCCGGCATTGGCCGCGCCGTGGCCGAGCGCCTGGCCGAGGCCGGCTGTCAGGTCACCCTGGTCGGACGGCACGTCGGTCGGCTGGCCGAGACCGCCGACCGCATCGGCGACGCCGCCTTCATCGCGCCCGCCGACGTCACCGATCCTGAGATGCTGGCCGCCGCCGTCCACGCCGGACGCGACCGGTTCGGCCCGATCGACATTCTCGTCAACAATGCAGGTGCCGCGTCATCGGCACCGTTCCTCAAGACAACGGCCGACGATCTGCGCACCATGCTGGCGCTCAATCTGGAAGCGCCCGCCGAGGCCGCCCGACTGGTCCTGCCCGGCATGCTGACCCGCCGTTGGGGCAGGATCGTCAGTATCGCCTCGACCGCTGGATTGAAGGCCTATCCCTATGTCTCGGCCTATGTCGCAGCCAAGCACGGACTGGTCGGCCTGACCCGCGCCCTCGCGCTCGAGTTCGCCTCAAAGGGGGTGACGGTCAACGCCGTCTGCCCCGGCTTCACTGACACCGGTCTGGTCGCCCGCTCGGTCGAGGCCATCGTCGGCAAGACTGGCCGTAGCGAGGATGAGACCCGCGCCGCCCTGGCCGCCTCCAACCCGCAAGGCCGCCTGATCACGCCGGACGAGGTGGCGGCGACCGTCGTCTGGTTGTGCGGAGACGCCGCCTCCGGGATCAACGGCGCTGCGGTGCCTGTCGCGGGTGGCGAACCGTGAACCCCGCCCCAGTCCCCCTGCCGGAACGCCCCCTCCCCGACAGATTGGGCGGCGCGCCCGACGGCAAACGCTCGCTGCGGCTCTGGCTGCGGTTGCTGACCTGTTCCAGGCGCATCGAACAGACCGTCTCACAAAGGCTGCGCGACGAGTTCGACACCACCCTGCCCCGGTTCGACATGCTGTCGGCGTTGCACCGTGCGGGCGATACCGGTCTGACCATGGGCGAGACCGCGGGCATGCTGATGGTTTCCAACGGCAACGTCACCGGGTTGGCCGCGCGGCTCAAGGCCGATGGCCTGGTCGAGGCGGTCGCCGGTGTGGACCGGCGGGTCCAACGCATCCGCCTCACACCCGCGGGCCGGACCCGTTTCGCCATCATGGCGCGCGCCCACGAACGCTGGATCGAGGCGCTGTTGGCCGACCTGACCACCCCCGAGGCCGACGACCTGACCCGCCTGTTGGAGCGCACCAAACGATCGCTTCACGCCACCACCCCTGAAGAACTGGGCCATGAGGAGCTGATCGGATGAAGGCACGCGACTACAAGGCGGCCCATTTCCTGTGGTCGGTGGACGGCGACGGTGTGGCGATCCTGACCCTGAACCGGCCCGAGCGGAAGAACCCGCTGACCTTCGACTCCTATGCCGAAATGCGCGACCTTTTCCGGGCACTGGTCCACGCCGGCGACTGCAAGGTGGTGGTCGTCACCGGGGCCGGCGGAAATTTCTCGTCCGGCGGCGACGTGCATGAGATCATCGGCCCGCTGACCGAAATGGACATGCCGGCCCTGCTCGCCTTCACCCGCATGACCGGTGATCTGGTCAAGGCCATGCGTGGCTGTCCACAACCCATCATTGCGGCGCTGGACGGCGTCTGCGTCGGGGCCGGAGCCATCATGGCCATGGCCTCGGATTTGCGCATCGCGACGCCGCGGACAAAGACCGCCTTCCTGTTCACCCGCGTCGGCCTGGCTGGCTGCGACATGGGTGCCTGCGCCATCCTGCCCCGCCAGATCGGTCAGGGCCGCGCCTCGGAACTGCTGTTCACCGGCCGTATCATGACCGCTGAGGAGGGCGAGCGCTGGGGCTTCCACAACCGTGTAGTGGAACCCGAGGCCCTGATGGACACCGCGCTCGAACTGGCACGTTCGCTGGCCAAGGGTCCGACTTTCGCCCACGGCATCACCAAGAACCAGCTCAACGTCGAATGGGACATGAGCCTGGACGCCGCCATCGAGTCCGAGGCCCAGGCCCAGGCCATCTGCATGCAGACCCGGGACTTTCGCCGGGCCTATGAGGCCTTCGCGGCGAAGCGCGAGCCCGTGTTCGAGGGGGACTGAGCCATGGCCGACCGCACCTTCCTCGACTGGCCCTTCTTCGACGACCGCCACCGCGCCTTCGCCGCCGACATCGAGGCATGGGCCGAGGCCAACGGCAACATCTTGCACCTGCACGGCGACCACGATCTGGACGGCGACTGCCGGACGATCCTGAAGTCACTGGCGGGTGGCGGCTGGTTGAACAACGCTGTGCCGGACGCACACGGTCGACTGGACGTTCGCACCCTGTGCCTGACGCGCGAGACCCTGGCCCGGCGCTCGGGCCTGGCTGACTTCGTCTTCGCCATGCAGGGGCTAGGCTCGGGTCCGATCAGCCTGTTCGGGACGGATGACCAGAAGGCCCGCTGGCTGCCCGGCGTAGCCTCGGGTCAGACCATCGCCGCCTTCGCCTTGTCCGAGCCCGAGGCCGGATCGGACGTGGCGGCCCTGTCCACGACCGCAGGCCGCGATGGCGGCCAGTGGGTTCTGGACGGGACCAAGACCTATATCTCCAACGGCGGCCTTGCCGACCGTTACACCGTCTTCGCGCGCACGGGCGAGGGAACGGGTGCCAAGGGCATCAGCGCCTTCGTGGTTGACGCCGATTCGCCCGGCTTCGAGATCGTCGAGCGCATCCCGTTGATGGCCGCCCACCCGCTGGCGACAATCCGCTTCAACGCCTGCCGCATCGACGCCGACCGCATCCTCGGCGCGCCGGGCGACGGCTTCCGCATCGCCATGGCCACGCTGGACGTGTTCCGTTCGACCGTCGCTGCCGCCGCCCTCGGCTTCTCGCGCCGAGCCTTCGACGAGGCCGCCGCCCGAACCACCGCCCGCAAGCTGTTCGGCGCACCAATGAGCGATCTGCAGTTGGTCCAGGCCTCGCTGGCCGACATGGCGCTGAAGATCGATGCCTCGGCCCTGCTGATCTACCGCGCCGCCTGGCTGAAGGATCAGGGCGCACCCCGCGTCACCCGCGAGGCCGCCATGGCCAAGCTCTACGCCACCGATGAGGCCCAGTCGGTGATCGACCAGGCGGTCCAGCTGTTCGGGGGCCTCGGCGTGGTCTCCGGCCATCCGGTCGAACGGCTGTACCGCGAGATCCGCGCCCTGCGCATCTACGAGGGGGCGTCCGAAGTGCAGAAGATCGTCATCGCCCGTCAGGTCCTGGCGGGACTGGCCGGAGGCGTGTGATGGGGACCAGCGCCCACCTCGACCGGTTCGTCCTTGAGCACCTGCCGCCGGCGGACCAGCAGCCCGACCTCACCTTCGACCTGCCGGAACTGGCCTACCCTGACCAGCTGAATGCAGGCGTCGAACTGCTGCGTAGAGCGATCGCCGCTGCGGGCCCCGACGCCCGTGCCCTGATCGACTTCGACCAAGAATTCTCATGGAGCCGGGTCGACGCGATCTCGGACCGAATGGCGCGAGTGCTGGTCAAGGACATGGGCCTGATCCCCGGTACTCGCGTACTTTTGCACGGTCCGAACGCCTCCTGGACGGTGCTGGCCTGGTTCGCCATCCTAAAGGCGGGCGGGGTCGTCGTGGCCACCATGCCCATGCTCCGCGCCAGTGAACTGGCCACCGTGATCAACAAGGCCCGTATCAGCCACGCCCTGGTCTATAAGACGCTGTCTGAGGCCGTCGCCGAGGCGAAAGCGTCGGCCCCGGTGCTGACCCGCGTCATGGATTCCGCCTCGTTGCAGAAGGCCGCGCAGGCCCTGCCCGCTGATAGCTGCTTCAATGCCGTGGACACCGCCTCCGACGACCCCGCCCTGATCGCCTTCACCTCCGGTACCACGGGAAAGCCCAAGGGCTGCGTCCATTTCCATCGCGACATCCTCGCCATGGCGGATACGTTCGGACGCCACATCGTCGGTCTGACCAGGCACGACATCATCGTCGGTACCCCGCCCATCGCCTTCACCTTCGGCCTCGGCGGCCTGGTGGTTTTCCCGGCCGCCGTCGGAGCCGCCACCGCCTTCGCCGACAGCCCCGGCTTCAGCGCCCTCGCGGAAACCATCGCGCGCCATCGCGCCACCGCCCTGTGCACTGCGCCGACCGGCTACCGCGCCCTGCTGAAGCTGACCGGCGACCACGACCTGTCCTCGCTGCGCACCTGTGTCTCGGCCGGCGAGGCCCTGCCCACCGCCACCTCAGACGCCTGGCATGAGGCGACCGGCGTCCGCATCATCGACGGAATCGGGTCGACGGAGATGATCCACGTCTTTATCTCAGCGCGCGGCGACGACATCCGCCCGGGCTCCACCGGCAAAGCTGTCCCCGGCTATCAGGCCCGCATCATTGACGCAGCCGGACGGCCTCTCCCTGCCGGCGAGACCGGGCGGCTCGCCGTCCGCGGCCCGACCGGTTGCCGCTATCTCGATGACGATCGTCAGGCGGCCTATGTCCACGACGGCTGGAACCTGACCGGCGACGTCTACCGGCTGGATGAGGACGGCTACTTCTGGTTCGTGGCCCGCTCCGACGACATGATCGTCTCCTCCGGCTACAATATTGGCGCGCCCGAGGTGGAGAACGCCCTGCTGCGCCACCCCGCGTTGGCCGAGGCCGCCGTCATCGGCGCGCCAGACCCCGAGCGCGGCCAGATCGTTCAGGCCTTCGTCGTACTCAACGAGGGTCACACCCCGTCCGATGCCCTGCGCGCCGAGCTTCAGACCTTCGTGAAGGGTCTCATCGCCCCCTACAAATACCCTCGTGCGATCGAATTCGTGGACGCGCTTCCCAAGACCCAGACCGGAAAACTGCAACGCTTCCGGTTGAAGGAGCCAACATGACCCGCCAGGTTTTCACGGTCCAACGCCGCGTCCGGTTCGCCGACTGCGACACGGCGGGCATCGTCTTCTTCCCGCGCTATTTCGAGATGCTGAACGGCGTGGTCGAAGACTGGTTCGCCGGCCCTTTGGAGGCCTCGTTTCGCGAATTGCACGTCAACCGCCACGTCAGCGTCCCGACCGCCGCCGTCGAGGCCCGATTCATCGCCCCGTCGCGGCTCGAGGATGAGCTGACCCTCGCCCTGTCGGTCACGAAGGTGGGCGGCACCTCCTGCGGCCTGCGCCACCGCATTACGGCCGCAGGCCGGCTGCGCTTCGAGGCGACACAGACCATCGTCTACGTCGGCGCGTCGCTGAAGCCCGAACCCTGGCCTGAAACCCTGCGGGCCCGCCTCACCCCCTATCTGGAGACGCCCCGATGAACCGGGTCCTGCTGCCCGAAGGCTGGCCCCGGCCCAAGGGCTATTCCAACGGCGTCGAGGCGACCGGCCGCATGGTCTTTGTCGCGGGCCAGATCGGCTGGACGCCGGAGGGTGTATTCGCCGAAACCGGTTTCGCCTCCCAGTTCCGTCAGGCCATCGAAAACACCCTCGCCGTTCTGGCCGTGGCGGGAGCGGGGCCAGAACACGTCGTCCGCATGACTTGGTACGTCGTCGACAAGCGTGAATATCTGGCCGCCCTGCGCGAAATCGGGGCCGTATGGAGTGAGCTGGTCGGGCCGCATTATCCGGCCATGGCCGTGGTCGAGGTCCGGGGGCTGATCGAGGATGCGGCGCGGGTTGAGATCGAGACAACGGCGGTCATCGGCTAGCTGTCGATTGCAAAAACGATGTTCACCCTTGCCCAAGGGGTGAGGCCGTTGATGCCGAAGTGTGGTCGGCTGGGTGCTGTCAGGTCGTAGCCACGTCAGAGACGAGCCCTGTCACGACGTTGGAGGGGTTTCTCGCGCTGATTTTCTGCACATTTTTCACTCTGCGATCGCGCGGAATTCAACCCAAGTAGAAGCTGGCAAACTTACCCCGACAACACCTACCCGATGTCGAACGGGCGTCCCCGGTCGCCCAGGAAGTTCCAGCCTGCCTTGGTCGGCCAGAACCCGTTCCTTCCCCGCCGCTCCGCATAGCCAAGTACGACCAGTTTCTCGCTCTGGTCGCGGCTCTCGGCCCGCGTCTCGTCGACAATGTCCATAAGGGCTTCAGTTCGGGCGGCGTCGGTCATCTGCTCAAGATACCGCGCGGTTCTGTCGCTGCAAGCGTCGCCGGCCCACATCAATGCCGCCGAGCCGTATTGCCCCAGTTCGGCGCATGGCCGGAAATCTGCTGGCGGCATCGCGCAGCCAGTGTCCGTAGACTTCCGGACAAACGCCCTCGCATCGTCCTGATGGGTCAGGCGTTTCGCTAGCCACCGTAGCCCCGCCCCCCCCCGCCGAAGCCGCCACGAGAGACGACCGTCGTGCGGCTCTGGACCCGTGTCGGAGCCTGGCGCGCCACGGGCGTGTGGTCGCGGGCGTTGGTGACTGTGCGGCCCGTACGATAGTCACGTGAAAGGTAGCCACCGCCGTAGCCGTTGGAATATTGACCGTCTCGACCACGATACAGCGGACCGCCGCCGCGATAACCCCCGCCATTCAGCAGCTGGCCGATAATGAAGCCCGTCGCCAGCGGGCCGAAGAAGGAACCGCCGCCGCTGTTCAGCGGTCGGCACTGTTCGGGACCCCACTGGCCCTCGCACTCGGCGCGCGTGGCATAGCGGGGCGCGGTGCGCTCCGCCTCGGTCTGAGCTATAGTGTAGGCCGTGTCGCATTCGGTGTCGGAAACGTCGTTGGCGGCCTTGCACTCGTCGATCGAGGTATAGGCTGGGGTCGGCTCGGGCGGTGCGACCGGCACTGCGGAGGTCGATGGGCCGCAGGCAGACATCGAGAAGCCAACCGTGGCCATCAGGCTGGTCAGTTGCATCGACCGGGACCGTTTCAGGCCGCGCATCGTGGTCGTCGGGGGCAGGATGTCTTCGCTCACGGCGCGCCTCACGCGGTCATGCAGGCGGCGTTGAGCAAGCCCACGCCGATGGAAATGGACGCAAGATAGACGCCCGCCGCGATTTCGCCCGCCTCGATCCGCGCAGCGAGCGCCCGATAGACCAGCCGGCTGACGACGATGAAGGAGACGATCTGGATCACCCCGGCCAGAAGCGCCCAGGCCGCGAATTCTGGCAGGCTGACAGTGTGGGAGAGGGCCGAGGCCAGGGGCAGGACATAACCGATCAGGGCGCCGCCCAGACCGATGGCGGCGGCGGTGTTTCCCTGACGGATCAGGGTGCGCTCGTGATAGGGCGTGACCAGTTGGTAGACGAATTTGAACGCGACGAAAAACAGAACCGCAGCCACGAAGGCGATGATGAAGGCCGTGGCCCCCGTCTGGAATGCGAACCAGTCGAACATTTGGTCTCCCCTCGATGCGCTAGGCGCGGAACTCGGCCATTTCCAGCGGAATGCCGAGCATGATTTCGTGTGTGGTTTCCCCGCCGTCCGGCTGCATCTCCAGCGCCAGCATCAGCTCGCGGCCCCCGGCCAGATCGCGGGCGTATAGCATGCAGGTCTGGAAGATGCGGGCATAGGGCGTCGTCGCTGCCCGATCATTATAAATCGTCTCCCACAGGGTGACCGGCTGCTGGCGCACGTCGCTTTCGGCAAACCACAGGCGCGGGAAGCCGGGCAGATCCTCGGCGGAGCCGTCGAAAACCGGTTCGGACAGGCGGTCGGACCATACGCGCCGCTCACGCTCGCCCGGCGGATAGGCCGAGGACCAGGGGGTGAACAGGGTGAAGTCGTAGGCCGCCTGGCCCTCGGCGTCGTCGCTCATCGCCTGCAGCATGACATGGTCGTCAGTGTAGAATCGATGGACAAACTGGCCGCCGTCCAGGGTGATAATGCCTTGGGCCGTGATCTCCAGCGCGTCGCGATCCAAGGCAAACCGCGTATCGTCGCCCAGCCGGCGCCAGGCCAGCGGATCCAGCGACACGGTGCGACCCACAGTGATGTTGCGCACCTGGGCCAGCCCGGGAGGGGCGGCGACCTTGTCGTCGGAACCGAACAGACGCTTGAACATGGGTCTTGTCTCTACGCCGTCGTCCCGCCCTTATCGAGCGGGATCGGCAAATCTCTCAAGGTCAGCATCGCGGACCCCTAGCCGATGTCAACTGTTCCTGTTACGCGTTACATGAAACATGCGCAATCCCGCTCCAAACCCCTTGCCCTCGGCGAACGATCGTATACGTGCTTGGCGCAAGGCCCGGCGTGAGGCGGGCATGGTCAAGGTGGAATTCTGGATTCCCGATGCCACGAAAGACGATGTGAAGGCGGCGGTCTACGCCATCGTCACCGAGTCGACACGCGGTCCGGTTCTCGTCCGGCGCCTGCGCCGCAGCCCTTTGAACGATCCTTCTGGAGTGAAACATCCCATGGACGCCGTCATCGAAACCGCTTGGACCGTACCCGCCATCAAGGCGGCGCTGGAGGCCTCGGACCTGGTCCGTGAGGGCGAACTGACACTTCGCGTCGTGGAAGGCGCTGAGCCGGTGCTGCTCGCTGCCATGCACGAGTACGGCGACCTGCCCATCTATCTAAGCGTCGGCGGATCGCAGATTGTGGTCTCGGTGTTGCTGTGGCCCGTCGCCGAACAGGCTGACCGTCACGCCTTCAATGAGTTTCTGCTGAAGGCCCAACGTGTGGTGCCCCTGTCGAATTTCGCCATCACCTCGGTGTCCGGCCAGGACGTGTACGAACTGATGGGCGAGCTGTCATGCAAGACCACCCTTCAGACCATTCTGATCGAGTTGCGCACCTTGGCCGAGAACGCCATCGACGCAACCGGCCTGCGCGAAACCTTCGGCTCTGAAGCCGCCTGAACCGGGAGACAGAACCATGTCCATGCTCGCCAAACTGTCCGCTCTCTTTCGCGGCACGGCCCACGAAGCCGGCCAGTCGGTAGTCGACGCCAACGCCCTGAAGATCCTGGATCAGGAGATCCGCGACGCCGACAATGCCCAAGGCAAGGCGCGCGATGACCTCGCCGGTCTGGTCGCGCGTCGCCGCATGGCCGAAAACGAGATGAAGAGCTTCGGGGACCAGATCGGCAAGTATGAGAGCTCGGCCCGCACCGCGCTCGGCCAGGGCAAGACGGATCTGGCGCGCGAGGTCGCGACCCGTATCGCTGAACTGGAGACCGAGATCGGCAATCGCGGACCCTTGATCGAGAACATGAAGAGTGCCGAAGCGCGCCTGCGCACGGCCATCGCCACTACGGATCAGAGGATCGAGACGCTGCGGCGCGAGATCGACATCGTGAAGGTCAATGACTCGGTCCAGAAGGCCCAGACCTCGGTGGCCCTGCAATCGGCCGGCGCGCAGTCGCGTATCGGTTCGGCTGCCGACAGCCTGCAGCGGATCAAACAGCGCCAGGCGATCAACGAGGAGAAGCTACGCGCCGGCCAGGAGCTGGAGGACAAGCGCACCGGCGCCGACCTGGACGCCAGGTTGAAGGAGGCGGGAATTCTGCCCGGTCACGCCTCGGCCGACGACGTGTTGGCGAGGCTGACGGCCCAAGAGGTCAGGGTGGTGACGCCGCTGATCGAATCCAGCGTGCCGATCAGCAAGGAACCGGCTTAAGCTCCGCCATGGAACGCATCATCCTGGACCCTCGCCCGGACTGGCAGGCGCGGGCCGAGGCCTTGGGCTTCACCTGGCACCACGATTCAGGTGAGCGGTATTGGGACGAAAGCGCGGCCTACGCCTTTTCGATGAAACAGATCGAGGACGGACTGGAAGCGCCGACGGCCGAGCTGCATCAGCTGTGCCTCGGTCTGGTCGGTGAGGCGGTGAAATCCGAGCGGCTGATGGCGCTGCTGGAAATTCCCGAGGGCCTGCGCGACTATGTCGCCGATAGCTGGAAACGGGGAGAGCCGTCGCTGTATGGCCGGTTCGACTTCGCCTATGATGGCCGGGCACCGGCCAAACTGTACGAGTACAACGCCGATACCCCAACCAGCGTGTTCGAGACGGCTGTGTTCCAGTGGCTTTGGCTGGAGGATCGGATCGCGGACCAGGGGCTGCCCGCCGGCGCGGACCAGTTCAACAGCCTGCATGAAAAGCTGGTCGCGCGGTTCCAGGCCATCTTCCCCGACGGCGGTTTCGTGCATTTCTCGTCCGATCCCAATTTCGTGGAGGATCGCCAGACGGTTCGGTTCCTGGAGGATCTGGCGCGACAGGCCGGGCTGGACCCGAAATTCATCGCCCTCGACCAGATCGGGCTGAACGCCGACGGCCGGTTTGTGGACGATGAGAACTGGCTGATCCAGGCGATGTTCAAACTGTATCCTTGGGAACAGATGCTACGCGATGACTACGCCGAGCCGCTGCCAAATGCAGAGGTGACCGTGCTGGAGCCGGCGTGGAAAGCCCTTCTGTCGAACAAGGGTCTGCTGCCGCTGCTGTGGGAGCGGCACGCGGGACATCCAAACCTGCTGGAGAGCTATTTCGAGAGCGATCCCGCCCATACCGCGCTGGGAGACGCCTATGTGCGCAAGCCGCTGTTCTCGCGCGAGGGGGCGAACATCTCGATCGTTGAAAGAAACGCGCGCGAAGAAGGTCAGGACGGAGGCTATGGCGAGGGCCGCCACATCCGTCAGGCGCTGCATGCCCCGCCGCTGTTCGAGGGCCAGCATGTGATCATCGGCTCCTGGCTGGTCGGCGACGAGCCGGCGGGTATCGCCCTGCGCGAGGACCCCGGACGAATAACCCGCAACACCTCGCGCTTCGTGCCGCATTTCATCCTTCCATGACCTTCGAGGTGCCGGAGACCGCTTTCGACGGTGGGCTCAACCGATCGCGTCTCTCAGCAGATGTGGAACGCCCAACCCGGCGGGGTCTGGACCACCCCGGATTTCCCGGAGGCTGGTTGGTTTGAGCCGTGCGCCGATCAGGACGTAGAAGTCTCCCTCGCCCCAGACAGCCAAGTCTAACGCTTGTCGGGCTGCGGCGTACCCGTCAACGACGATGTCTCCGCCGGCGACGCCACGCCTCGTGTCGAGAAGGCGAATTGCACCTCGGTCCAAGCCTCAGAATGCCGAGGAACCGCGTCGCAAGCGTTGGAAGGGCGGCTCTCGGCCGGCCGATGGGCCCATAGCCGGTGATGGCGAAAGGCGTCATTCAGACAGGCTCCGGCGTCATGCTTGAGCGAAATCGGTTTGGACGCGATCGCGTCCAAACCAATTTCGCTCTGGGGCATCCGTCAATCAGCCGTCCAACTGGCTTTTTTTGTCCAAACCTCGCGAGGCATCCGATAACTGTCAGAGGGGCGGACTTGGTCCTCTCCGCAGGCGACAGATTGTCTTGAAAATGACAGAACCGCCACAAACTGCCTCGATATTCCAAGGCAAATCAACGTCTCTCCTCCCGACTGCTGTGAAGTCCTGTCGGCGGAGTGGCGATCTTTCCCAATGCAGCGAGACGATTTGGCCGGATTGACGGCACCTTCCGCGCGGTGCAACGGCCAAGATGAACGCGACACAACGGCCGCGTCAGGACCCGTGCAGATCACCCTTGCCACAACCGCGTCACGGCATAACGCCGGTTGACGAGGGGGAGGTTACGGTGAAGATCGCCATATTGGCTGGGACCCGGCCAGAGGTTATCAAATTGGCTCCGGTGCATCTCGCACTGAAAGCGCGTGACGGCTTCGAGCCGGTGTGGATTTCGACTGAGCAGCAGTCGTCCCTGAACGCCCAGGCGCTTGAGGTCATGCACGTCCGCCCTGACGTCCGGCTTGCGCCGCCGTCCGCTGGACGAACCTTGGGCGGGCGTTTCGCCGAGATGATGGACCGTCTGGACATCGCGTTGGGCCGGATCGAGCCTGATATGGTTTTGGTGCAGGGTGATACATCCACCACCGCCGCAGGGGCTCTGGCGGCTTTCGCCAGACGCATTCCGATCGGCCATGTCGAGGCGGGTCTGCGCACGTTCGATCTTGATCGACCGTTCCCGGAAGAAGGCTGGCGTTGCATCGTCGGGCAACTGGCGTCGATCCATTTCGCGCCGACCCGGTCGGCGGCGGAGAACCTGATCCGGAACGGCGTCTCGCCTGAGAAGGTGCACATCACCGGCAACACCGGGATCGACAGCGTCCGGCTGGCTGGAGGCAAGGTCCTGCCGGAACCTTTGACAGGCGGACTGCGGAGAGTTCTGGTCACCCTGCACCGCCGGGAGAACTGGGAGACTGCGCTGGACGATGTCCTGTTGGCGTTGATCGCCCTTCGGGACCGGATCGAAGACATCGAGATCGTCTTCGTCGTCCATGCGAACCCGGTATTGCGCGAGCGGGTTTTAGCCTATCTTGGCGATCAGCCGCGCGTGCGCGTGGTTGGGCCGCTGGACTATCTGTCCTTCATCGCCCACCTCAAGAGCGCGAGTCTGGTATTGTCCGATTCAGGCGGAGTGCAGGAGGAAGCGCCGGTGTTCGGCGCGCCCGTTCTGATACTCAGGGAATCGACCGAGCGCATGGAGGCCGTCGAGGCCGGCGTGGCCCGGCTGGTAGGTGTAGGCCGTCAGCGGGTCCTGGCCACCGCCGAACTTCTTCTGACAAACGAGGCCGAACGTATGAGCATGGTCCAGCCCGTCAGCCCGTTCGGGGATGGACATGCATCTGCGCGGATTGTCGAGGCCCTGCAGGATCTTGCCTACGGCCGGGGCCCCGGCGTCCAGATCCGGGCGGCGGTCTGACCGGGATGTTCGCCGAGCTGGCAGATTTCGGGCATGCGGTCGTCACGCAAGCAGTTGCTTGGGTTGCAGACCCGGGCGTCTCGGGAGAGGATATCTACGCGTTCATCCTGGCCTACTGGGATTTTCTGCGGTGGGCCGTGATGGTGTCGGCAGTGATGATCTTCGTGTCATCACTCGACGATCTGTTGATTGACGTCGCCTATTGGTCGGGACGACTGGTTGGCTTCATGAGCTTCTGGACGGGTCCGCCGAAGCAGGTCTGGCTGGACCGCCATCCCCGGAAGCTTATCGCAATCATGGTTCCCGCTTGGCAGGAGTCGGACGTGATTGCCAGCATGGTCGCCAATACGATCAAGACTTTCGACTATGACCGCTACAGAATCTTCGTCGGCGTCTATGCGAACGACCCGGAGACGCGACGAGAGGTGGAGAAGATTCGCCAGCGCTTTCCAAACGTGTATCGCGCGGAGGTTCCGCACGACGGACCGACCAGCAAGGCTGACTGCCTGAACTGGATCATCCAGAACATCCTGCTGCACGAGGAGCGGACGGGAGAGCGGTTTGACGCCTTCCTGATGCATGACGCCGAGGATGTGGTGCACCCTTATGGCCTCAAGACGGTAAACTGGTTCATCGACGAAGCCGCGATGATCCAGATGCCGGTGCTGTCCATGGACCGTCAGTGGAACCGCCTGGTCGCCTGTCACTACATGGACGAGTTCGCCGAATTTCACACCAAGGATCTGCCGGTCCGGTCGGCGCTGGCCGGCATGACGCCGTCCGCCGGGGTCGCCACAGCCTTCCATCGCCAGGCCATGCTGGCCCTCGTCAGTGAAAAGGCGGGTCAGCCATTCAACACGGACAGTCTGACCGAGGACTATGACGTCGCCCACCGGCTAAGCGCCCTGGGCTATCCGTCCGAGTTCGTGCGCTATCACGCCCGGGTCCCCCGCCAGCGCAAGGCCTGGTTCCGGAAGGGCTCGGTCGACTACCGCCGTCGCGAGCTGGTGGCGACCCGGGAGTTCTTTCCCGACAAAGCCTCGACCAGCGTCCGCCAGAAGGCGCGCTGGATGCTGGGCATATCCATCATGGGCTGGAAACAGCTCGGCTGGTTCGGAAGCGCCGTGAACCGCTACTACCTTTTCCGGGACCGGAAGGCGCTGTTCACGGCTCCGGTCGGCATGTTCGCCTATATCATCGTCATCCAGGTGCTCGGATATCTGGTGATCGAGTTGATCTGGCCGAGGGTGGTCGATCTTCCACCCGTCGTTGACCGGCATTGGGTATGGATTCTGGTCACCATAAACTTCCTCTTCCTGTTGAATCGTCTGGTCCACCGTGCGTGGTTCACCCTCGTCAACCACGGCATCAAACACGTCTGGTTGACGCCAGTTCGTATCGTGGTTTCCAACCTGATTTCGTTCGGTGCCTTCTGGCGCGCCATGAAGCAGTACATCAGTCATCTGGTGACCGGTCGTCCGATCGCCTGGGACAAGACCCAGCACTCCTATCCTTCCCTGTCCGAACTCCAGCAGGGCGCGGGCAGGCTGGGCGACACGCTCCGGTTCTGGAACCATGTCAGCCAAGCCGACCTGAATGCCGCCCTGAGCCAACAGAAAAACACCTATCGGCCCCTCGGCCTTCTGTTGCTCGATCTTGGGGCCGTGGACGACGAGCATCTGGCCGAGGCGTTCGCAGAGCGGGCCGAAACCTACGCATCCACATTCGATTCGCTCCAGATAGACGCCGGCATTCTGGACCTGCTGACGCCCCACGATGCGGCCGCGTTCGGAGCCGTGCCTCTGCGGCGACAGAACGGCGTCCTTGATGTGGCCCTCGCCGAACCCTTGGCCTCCGCGGTCCGGGCAGACCTCGAACGAAGACTCGGTCGACGGGGCGTGAAGACGGTGCGTTTCCTGTTTGCGCCGGTCAGCGACATCGCCTTCGCTGTTCGGTTCGCCTGGGGAGAGGATCTGTTCGCGACCGTGCGGGGCAAACTTTCGGCAATGCGCACCTCGGGTCGTATGGATGCGTCGCAGGAGGCGATGTTGTGGCGGTCAGTCCGCGCGGGATACCTCAGACTCGGCGACATCCTGGTGCGGCAGGGCGTCCTCGCCCACGCCGACCTCCAGACCGCGCTTGCCGGTTCCCGCCAGACCGGGCGTTTACTGGGCGACACCTTGGTGTCACTCGACCTCGCTGACCAGACCAAGGTGGACGCCGCCCTGAAGCAGCAGCGCAACGCCGGCTGGATCAACGAGGCCCTCGCCCAAGCCCTGATGCAAGCCGTCGATCGTGACGACGCGCCGGTCCCGACGTGAGATATGCTCCCTCAACCCTGTTTCTCCGACCAGAAGGTCCTCCGGAAATGATCCAGCCCCATCGCGCTTCTGCAGCTCTGGCGTTGTTGCTCTCCGTCTCGGCACCGGCGATGGCGCACGCCCAGACCCCTGAAGCCATGCGCCACGCCACCGAGGCCTATGCGCGATTGAACGCCGGTAATCTCGTGCCTGCGATCGAGGCCGCGCGCCTCGCCGTGGCCGCATCGCCCGATCATCTGGACTATCGCCTGCTGCTGGCAGACGCCCAGGTGCGGGCCGGACAGCCGGCCGAGGCCTATCAGACGCTGGAGCCTGTTCGCGGCTTGACGCACTATCGGGTGCAGACCCGTCGGGCCGAAGCCGCGACAGGCGCAAACCTCACGTCCGAAGCGGCCGAGGCCTTCGCCGCCGCCGCGCCCTTGGCCCCTGATCCCGAGAGCCGCGCCTATCTGGTCCGGGCGCGCCTGTTCGCCCTGATCAGCCTTGAGCGGCGCGCCGACGCCCGCACGGAGTTCGATGAAGCCTGGAGTTCTGGCGTGCTACCGGGTCCCGCCCCGCTGGACGCGGCCATGCTGGCAATCGCCGTCGGCCGGGACGACGCCGCCCAGGACGCGTTCGCCGAGGTCGAGAAAACGACGCCGCTGGCCGGTCGCAACGCGCTCGATGCGGGCTACAGCGCCCGACGCCTGGGGCGCGACGCCGACGCCATCCGGTTCTTCAGCCAAGGACTGGATAGCCTGTCGAAAACCGAGCTTTCGAGCCAACAACGCTTCGAAGTCCGGCGCGAGATCGAGACTCTGAGTCGACGCTGGGGCGGCACGGCATCCCTCAGCCGCGGCGTCACCTCTACGGAAGGCGCGATCACGCCAGCGGCCGACACGGTGACCCAAGCGGGTGGCGAGGCTTACTATCGTCTTGGCGGATACAACAGCGGTCGGCCCGTCGATGTGTTTGTCCGGGCGTTCACCACCCTGGGGTCCGACCTGGGCGGGGCCACCGGCAACGAAACCACCCAAGGCTGGGTCGGGGTTCGCTGGAAACCTCTCGCGGAGACCAACCTGGTGCTCGAAGCCAGCAAGATGTTCGCCATCGGCGATCTCGCGCGGGACGACATCATGTTGCGGGCCGCCTGGTCGATCGAGCGAGGTGGAGATCTCCGGTTCGACCGGGACACCTGGCCGTCATGGCGGCTTTATGCCGACGTCGCCCGGATCGTGGATGACGAACAGACCCTCGGCGTCATCGACGGTCGGGCTGGTTGGACCCGGCGCATCGGCGACCGCGATCTGGTAACCACCGGCTTTGGCGCGCGCGCCTATTACGACAGCGCTCTGGCGGATGCGAGCGCGGTCGGCGCGGGCCCTCGCGTAGCTTGGCGTCACTGGTTTCGCGAGGGTCAATACGCTGCGCCGGCCAGTTACGTAGACCTGTCTCTGGGCTATGACTTCAGTTTGGCGGGCGGCGAACGAGGCCGCGGACTCTCGGCCTTGCTAACAGTCAGCTACTGAACCGCTGCCGACGGGCGCGCTGTCAGGGAAACTTGGCCCGGTTGGGAGGGTCCCTCCCTCGATCCTTCCAGGCAGAAGCGAGCGCCGACGCAGTCGCCAAATCGCTGCTGAAGCGCCGAAATGTGGGTCTGCTGATTCGATGGCGTTGGATGTTGAAGGTGTTTTCGATCACGGCATGATTGGCGAGGAAGCGCTGAGCTGAGGCTTGGGATTTGAACAGCCGCGGCTGCCGCTCTCCTCGCCGGATCGGCGGTTTGGAGTTTTCCGTCCGACTGTTCTCGCGGAGCCTCACGGTACCACCTGCGATGCGTCGATTTGACCCCGATCCAATCACACCAGACTGCGCGACGTTGGGCCGTCGTGTGTGCAGATGGGTCGTTTGGACCGCGAAGCCGCGAGCGGGAGTTTGGCGTGAAGATCAAGGACAGGCCTGAGTTCCGGAGTAAGGCGCCCGTTCTGACGTTTGGGCCTGATGCCCTCGTCGCCGACGCTGTGGCGGTCATGAGCGAGAAGAACTACGGGGCCGCCGTTATCGTAGGTCCGGACCGCAAACCTTTGGGGATCGTGACAGAGCGCGATTTCATGCGGCGACTTCTCAACAAGCGCTTGAACCCCGACGAGACCACCCTGGCTCAGATCATGACGACCGAGCTGAAGGTGGCCCGGGCTGAAGACGACCTCCTCGACTGGCTTCGCCTCATGTCCAACGAGAGGTTCCGCCACCTTCCCGTCGTCGACGACGAGGGCGTGGTGATCAGTATGATGAGCCAGGGCGACTTCGTGAGCTACACTTGGCCGGAGCTGCTGGAACGACTGAAGGAACAGGCCAGGGCCACCTTCGATGTCAGCCCCTCGCTGGTCATGATGATCGCTGGTTTCGCTGTCTTCGCAGCCTCGGTCGTGACAATCTTTACCCAACTGCGGTGATCTCGGGTTCTGCGGCGACGCGGCCGGCAGACCAAGCCCTCAGATCCGGCACATTGGCCACTGACCGGCGGCTGACGTTCCCCGCCCTGAAACCCGTTTGTCAATCCAGACCGTTCGGTCAAGGCGCGGCGGGCGGGTGAATTGCGGATTTTCGAGGTGGCGCGCGGTCCGCCTTGGGTTGGGTCAAGGCCGCAGCTTTTTTGGAGGGTCGGCATGACTGACACCGCAACCGGCGCGAACATCAGCTGGCGCTATCATCCTCAGCGCGACGCGCTGCTGTCCGAAGCCCACGCCCGCCCTTTCACACCGATCGTCGGGCCGGCCTTGGTGGCACGCATCGCGACCCTGTCCGGTCAGGATGGCGAGGCCGACGATCGACAGCACATGGCCTCCTTGTGTCGTCGCGTCAGACAGCCCGAACCCGGGCCGGCGGCACGTTGGTGCGCGCTCGATGCGGGCGACTGGCGGCTGCGTTGGGAGCGCCATACCGAACTTTCGACCTGGACCTTTTTCCGCCCGCCGGGCGGGACAACCCCCTTCGTCGAGACCGCGCTCGGCATGGTGCCCGAGGATTGGCTTTCGAGCCTGCCCGGAGAAGTGCTGGTCGCGACCCGGCTCGAGGTCTGGCCCGAGGTCGACGAGCGCGCCGCCGCCGCCCTGTTCGGGCTGGAAGTGGTCGGCGCGCGGCTGGCCGACGGCTCGGCCATCGCTCTGACGGACTTCCGCACCGACGCCCAAGGCATGACCCGCTACCTGATGCTGGCCCACGCCGGCGACGCGGCCCTGACCGGACGTCTGGTCCAGAGCCTGCTCGAGATCGAGACCTATCGCATGCTGGCTCTCCTGGCCTTTCCGGTCGCCGGACAGACGGGCCACGCCCTGAGTGCGATCGAAACGACCGCCGCCGAGCTGGCCCACAAGCTGGCCGAGGACGCGGACCCGGAGGCGGACCGTCTGCTGCTGGACCGCCTCGCTGCGCTGGCAGGAGAAACCGAGGCCCTGATCGGCCGGACCAGCTTTCGCTTCGATGCGGCTGCCGCCTATCACGGCATCGTCCGCGAGCGGATCGAGATGCTGCGCGAGCATCGCATCGAGGGTTTGCTGACGCTCAGCGAATTCATGCAGCGCAGGCTCGACCCGGCCATGCGAACCTGCGACGCCGTGGCCGAACGCCAGCGCGCCACCATCGGACGAATCGCCCGGATGGCCCAGATGCTGAACACCCGCGTGGAGGTGGCGGCGGAGGCCACCAGCGCCGCCTTGCTGGCCTCCATGGACCGTCGGGCGGGAACGTCATTAAAGCTGCAACGCGCGGTGGAGGGACTGTCCACCGTGGCCATCGCCTATTATGCGGCGGGCCTGCTGGGCTTTCCGCTGAAGGCGCTGGAGCATGTGTGGCAGCGGTTCGACGCCACGGTGGCCCAGGGACTCGTCGCGCCGGTGCTCGCCGTGACGGTCTGGATCGGCCTGTCGGCATGGCGCAAAGGGCTGGAGAACGAACAGTGATGCAGGCACGGGGCCTGACAGTTTAAAGCAGCAACCCGGCTAACAGAAGAAATTCCACCTGTTCCCTACATCGCGTGCTTCATTGAGGTCAGGCCCGGTTTACTCACCGTTCGCGCCCGTGACCGCGGGTCAATTCGGCACAATCGCCGCCAGCAAACTTGACTTGCCTGTAGGCTGACGACACCCTCGGCTGGCCCGGTCAGACGATATTTTCGATCCTGTGGAACCTTTGCATTCGGTACGAACTTCAACTCGAGCGTCGAAAACTCCTTAGGCGCCGCGGGGGCAGGCCTATGGGGCGTTCGGAACCGGTGGCCGACTGATGGCCACTATTCTGATCGTCGAGGACGAGGTGTTTATTCGTCAAAATGCCGGGTGGACCATTGAAGATCTGGGTCACGATATCCTTTTGGCGTGCGACTTGGGAGAGGCCCTTGTCCATCTGTCGGCGTCTGTTCACATCCACGCTCTTTTTGTCGACATTCGCCTCCACGCATTGGCCCATGGCGGCTATGACGTCGCCAACCAAGCCATAAGGCTCCGGCCCGAATTGCGGGTGCTATATACATCGGGCAGCCACATTACCGCTGACATGGAAGATTTGTTTGTCAGAGGCGGTCAGTTTCTTCAAAAGCCTTACTCTCCAGATCAACTCGCGTTATCTGTAGCTGCGCTTCTTAACTGAGAATCGAGATATATTCGTCACCCTACCGACAGGGAAAACTTGAGTCAGGACACCCAATCGCTAGTTCAGATTCGCAGATGGGCCGGGAGGCCTTGTCCGCCCCGGCCGCCGGCGCGGCGTCAACACGCCAGACGGAAGAATTGATCGTCAAAACGGGCGCGCTGCAGAATGCGATTTTCAACAGCGCCAACTTCTCCAGTATCGCCACCGACGCCAAGGGCGTGATCCAGATCTTCAACGTCGGTGCCGAGAAGATGCTGGGCTACGCGGCCGACGAGGTGATGAACAAGATCACTCCCGCCGACATTTCCGATCCGCAAGAGCTGATCGCGCGCGCTCAGTCCTTGAGCGCCGAACTGGCGACTCTGATCACGCCGGGTTTCGAGGCCCTGGTGTTCAAGGCCTCGCGCGGGATCGAGGACATCTATGAGCTGACCTATATCCGCAAGGACGGCAGCCGGTTTCCCGCCGTGGTGTCCGTCACGGCCTTGCGCGACGCGCAGGATGAGATCATCGGCTATCTGCTGATCGGCACCGACAACACCGCGCGCAAACAGGCGGAGGAAGCGCTGCTCCAAGCCGGAGCCCTGCAGAGCGCGATCTTCAACAGCGCCAATTTCTCCAGCATCGCCACCGACGCCAGTGGCGTGATCCAGATCTTCAACGTCGGTGCCGAACAGATGCTGGGTTACACGGCCGCCGAGGTGTTGAACACGATCACCCCGGCCGACATTTCCGATCCGAGGGAGCTGATCGCGCGGGCCGAGGCGCTCAGCATCGAACTTGGAACCTCGATCACTCCGGGCTTCGAGGCCCTGGTGTTCAAGGCCTCGCGTGGGATCGAGGACATCTATGAGCTGACCTATATCCGCAAGGACGGCAGCCGGTTCCCGGCGGTGGTCTCGGTCACGGCATTGCGCGAGGCGCAGGGGACCATCATCGGCTATCTGCTCATTGGGACCGAGCTCAAGGCCGGGGCCCTGCAGAGCGCTATCTTCAACAGCGCCAACTTCTCAAGCATCGCCACAGACGCCAAGGGCGTGATCCAGATCTTCAACGTCGGTGCCGAGCGTATGCTGGGCTATACGGCGGCCGAGGTCATGAACAAGATCACGCCGGCGGATATTTCCGACCCGCAGGAGTTGGTCGCCCGCGCCGATGAGCTGAGCACCGAACTCGCCACGCCGATCACACCCGGCTTCGAGGCCCTGGTGTTCAAGGCCTCGCGCGGAATCGAGGACATTTATGAGCTGACCTATATCCGCAAGGACGGGACCCGGTTCCCGGCCGTGGTGTCGGTTACGGCGCTGCGCGACGCGCAGGACGCCATCATCGGATATCTGCTCATCGGCACTGACAACACCGCGCGCAAGCTGGTGGAGGAGGATCAGAAGAAGCTGGATCAGCGCCTGCGTGATCAGCAATTCTACACCCGCTCGCTGATCGAATCGAACATCGATGCGCTCATGACTACCGATCCGGCGGGAATCATTACCGACGTCAATAAACAGACGGAGGCGCTCACCGGCTGCACCCGCGACGAGCTGATAGGGGCCCCGTTCAAGAACTATTTCACCGATCCGGATCGCGCCGAAGCAGGGATCCGGCGAGTTCTGCGCGAAAAGTCGGTCACTGACTACGAGCTGACCGCGCAGGCCCGGGACGGCAAGAAAACGGTGGTCTCTTACAACGCGACGACCTTTTACGACCGGAACCGCAAGCTGGAAGGCGTCTTTGCCGCGGCGCGCGATGTTACAGAGCGCAAGAAGGTAGAGGCGGAGCTACAACAGGCCAAGGCCGCCGCCGAGAGCGCCAACCGCACCAAATCGGATTTCCTCGCCAGCATGAGCCATGAAATCCGCACGCCCATGAATGCGATCATGGGCATCGCGGACCTGCTCGCGCAGACCCCGCTCTCCGCCGAACAAGACAAATACGTTCAGATATTCCGTCGTTCCGGCGATAACCTGCTGAACCTCATCAACGACATCCTGGACCTGTCCAAGGTCGAGGCCTCGCAACTCGACCTCGAGCGCACTGGCTTTTCGCTGAACGACCACCTGGAGAAGGTGATCGAGATGGTGACACCCCGAGCCGACGAGAAGGGACTGGCGTTGGCATTCGAGATCGCGCCGAACGTCAGCAACGACCTCATCGGCGACCCGACACGCTTGCGGCAGGTGCTGCTCAACCTGCTTGGCAATGCGGTCAAATTCACCGAAGCGGGGAGCGTCTCGTTGAGGGTGGAACCGGATGGGAACTTCACCTTGCCGACAGTCTTGCGGTTCATCGTCTCGGACACGGGCATCGGCATCGCACAAGACAAGCTCACGTACGTCTTCGAGCGCTTCACCCAGGCCGACTCTTCCACGACCCGCCGGTTCGGCGGCTCAGGGCTGGGGTTGACGATTTCGAAGCGCCTGGTCGAGCTGATGGGTGGGCGCATCTGGGCGGCCAGCGAAGTCGACAAGGGCAGCACCTTCGCCTTCGCCATCCCGTTCGAGGTCTCGGTGGAGTCAAGCCGGCCTGTCAGCAAGCCCATCGGTCTGGATGCCGAGGTCCCGTTGCCGGCGCTGCGCATCCTCATGGCCGAGGACTCCCCCGACAACTGCACGATCGCATTGGCCTATCTGAAGGATACGCCCTACCAAATCGACGTCGCGGAGACGGGGGTCATCGCCTGTGAGATGTTCATGGCTGGCCACTACGACCTGGTCCTTATGGACCGCCAGATGCCAGTCATGGACGGCCTGACCGCCACGCGGGCGCTTCGAGCGTGGGAAGAGGCGAATGATCGACCGCCAACGCCGATTATCGCTCTGACGGCCTCCGCCCTGAAGGGCGATCGGGAAACATGCCTCGCGGCGGGATGCACGGCCTATCTGACCAAGCCCATCAAACAGGACGTGCTGCTACAGGCGATCAAGGACCATTCTGCGGTCGCGGTGCCATCGTTCCCAGCGAATGCCGGCTCGAAGGCCGCGACCTCGCGGGCGGCACAAAGACTGGCGGAGCAGACCCCGGCCTATATGCAAAACTGCCGGGAAAATATCATCCTTATGCATGAGGCCCTGGACCGGGCTGACTTTGAAGTCGTGGTGATCCTTGGGCACAATTTGCGAGGATCCGGGGGTGGTTTCGGCTTTCAGGCCATCACTGACATCGGGGCTGGCCTGGAGCGGGCGGCGGAGGGGGCCGATATTGACATGTCGCGCAAGCTGGTCGGTGAACTATCCCGCTATCTTGACGAGGTTCAAACGAGGAATCGATTGCACTGAGGCTGCTGGAGCGAACCGCCGGGCTAACTTCGCCCGGCCAATCAGAAGCTGGAAAACCTGGCCGGACGGCGTTGGTTGGCCTACGTCAGCGGCAAAGCGGTTTCGGCGTCATTCAGGCCTGAAGCGCCCGCGCCACCGTCGCGATCCGGTTCCGACAGGCCGAGGTCACCCTCGTCGAACAGGTGGAACTCGTGCCAGACGCCGTTCAGCACACCGAAGGCAACGGCCAGTCCAACGCCGAGAATCCAGGCAAAATACCACATGATGTCTGTCCTTCAGCGATCAGTAGAGATCGGGGTTGGTCTTGAACTCGGTCGAACTGCTCCGTCCCCACAGCACTCGATAGACCCATGCCGTGTAGATCAGGATCAGGGGCAGGAAGACGATGGTCACGCCCAGCATGATGAACAGCGTCAGATGGGTCGATGAGGCGTTCCAGACGGTCAGGCTGGAGCCGGGATCGATCGAGCTGGGCAGGATGAAGGGAAACATCGCCAGTCCGACCGTCGAAATGATGCCGACGGTGCCGAGCGACGACCCGCCGAACGCCAGCGGCTCGGACCGCCGCCACAGGCCCACCAGGGACACGACCGTTCCGAGAAGGCCGAGCACCGGGGCGGCGATCGTCCACGGCGCGGCGTTGTAGTTGTCGAGCCAGGCACCGGGTGCCGCCACGACGGCGGTGCGCAGCGGATTGGACATACCGGACGGATCGATCAGGCCCACGATGCGGAAGCCCATGTCGCCGAACGCGACGAACAGGCCGCCGCCGACGAACAGCGCCAGGCTCGCCAGTCCGGCGAAGGTGCCGAACGTTCGTGCCCGCGCCTGAACCGGTCCCCGCTCCGCCTTGAGGCCGAGCCAGGCCGCGCCGTGCAGCACCAGCATGGCGACCGAGAGCAGGCCGCACAGCAGGCTGAATGGCGTAAACAGGCCCAGCAGGCTGCCCTCGTAGAACGACCGCAGGTCACTATCCAGCCGGAAGGGCGCGCCCAGCAGCACGTTGCCCACCGCGACCCCGAAGACCAGCGCGGGCACGAAGCCACCGATAAACAGCGCCCAGTCCCAGAAGGCGCGCCAGCGCTTGTCCGGACGCTTGGAGCGGTATTTGAACGCGACGGGCCTGAGGATCAAAGCCGACAGCACGAGGAACATCGCCAGGTAAAAGCCCGAAAAACTGACGGCATAGACGAACGGCCAGGCCGCGAAGATCGCGCCGCCGCCCAGAATGAACCACACTTGGTTACCCTCCCAGGTCGCGCCGACGGTGTTGATCACCATTCGACGCTCCTCGTCGGTCTTCGCCACAAACGGCAGCAGGGCTCCGACGCCGAGATCGAACCCGTCGGTCAGGGCGAAGGCGATCAGAAGTACGCCCAGAAGGCCCCACCAGATCAGGCGCAGGGTGGCATAGTCGAGGGGCAGTTCCATCTTCGATATCCTTGGGACTGGTCGGTCAGGCGGCGGTGGGCGTGGGGAGAGGTCGGTCCGGTCCGTCGGTCGATTCGGGAATCGCAGGCGCGAGGTCCAGGCCGAAAAGGTCGATCTCCGCGAACGGCCCTTTCTTGATCGTCTTCAGGATCAGCCCGACCTCGACCACCGCCAGCGCGCCGTAAAGGACAGTGAAGCCGATGATCGTCGCCCAGAGTTGGGGCACGCTGAGGCTCGAGGCACCGAGGAAGGTCGGCAGCACCCCCTCAACGGCCCAGGGCTGTCGTCCGACCTCGGCCAGGATCCAGCCCAGTTCGGTGGATATCCACGGCAGGGGGATGGCGAGCACCGCCAGCCAAAGGAACCATCGCGTCTCGTGCTTGCGCAGCGTGCACAGGACAAAGGCGGTGGCGAACAGGCCGATCATCAGGAACCCGATCCCGGCCATGATGCGGAACGACCAGAACATCACCGGCACATTGGGCACGGTGCTCCAGGCGGCCAGAACCACCTGATCCGGC
>Ga0105047_10002824_pt1 | contig 30845 bp, 25 predicted proteins | sample MAT04_FD_78384 | JGI IMG/M metagenome (GOLD analysis project Ga0105047, IMG submission 78384) | Freshwater microbial communities from Lake Fryxell liftoff mats and glacier meltwater in Antarctica - MAT-04 (megahit assembly) | ecosystem: Environmental > Aquatic > Freshwater > Ice > Liftoff... | reverse complement strand
TCGATCGGAGTCCATCGGCATGCCTGGCCGAGTTTCGCTGTGGGTTCCTTATTCGTCGACAGCGCAAGGTCGCAGAAGGGCTTCAGGCCGCTCGGGCGTCGGTGCCGAAGCGATCGGTCGCATCGAGGATCGTGCGCAGCGGCGCAGCGAAGGCGGCCGCGGACTGATAGCGGCGCTTCAGATCGAAGATCATCGACTTCTGGATCACGCGATCCAGCAGGTACGGAACGTTGGGCGCATAGGCCGAGACCGGCTTCGGCGGCGCGTTGCGCAGGATGCCCTTGAACGGCTGCCGTCCGGCGAGCATCTCGTAGAGGCTCACGCCGACCGCAAACAGATCGGCGCGGTGATCGATCTCGTCGCCCGAGAGCTGCTCCGGCGCCATGTAGCCCGGCGTTCCGGCCACCATCGACGCCTTGGAGTCCGCCTCGAACGACTTGGCGAGGCCGAAGTCCATCAGCTTCACCCGACCATCGGGCGCGCGCATCATGTTCGACAGCTTGATGTCGCGGTGCACGATCTTGCGCGCGTGCGCGGCCTCGAGCGCCGAGAGCAGCTGCAGGATGATCCGCAGCGACACCCGCACCGAGAGCGCCTTCTTCTCCTCGCACATCTGCCGGACCGTCAGCCCCTCGACGTACTCCATCGCGATGAACGTGCGCCCACCGAGGTTACCGAAGTCGTGGATGGTGACGATGTTCGGATGGTTCAGCTGCGCGACCGCGCGGGCCTCGCGCTGGAACATCTCCTGGACCTTCTCGTTGGTGTTGAACTGCTCGCTCAGATACTTCAGCGCGACGTCGCGACCGAGCAGCGTGTCGGTGGCGCGATAGACCACCGCCATGCCACCGCGACCCAGCTCGCCGGCGATCGAGTAGCGCGAGTCGACCTGCGCGGCCGCCGCGGCGCTCGGGCGCTTGGTGCCGTCGTCCGGCTTCTTCTTGTCGGCCTCGGGCGGCGCGGCCGTCACCGGCTGCTGCTCGGGGACGCCGAGGATGATGCGCAGGCCGGTCAGCGCCGCGGGCAAGCCGACGTGCGCGTTGGGGGCCAGCGCCTTTCGCCAGTCGTTGATCTCTTCGAGGCGCTTGTACGCGTCACGATACTGCGGAGAGATCTCGACGACCTTGCCGAGCTCGATCGACGCCTCGGCGTACTGGCCTGCCGCGAGATAGGCGAGGCCGAGCTGGTAGTACAGCCCGATGGTCTGCGGCGAGTGCACCTTGTCCTCGAGGTGCTTCTTCAGCGCGCCGATCGAGGGGCCGCTGCGCGCGCCCTGCACCGCCGAGTCGAGCAGCATGTCGACCTTGATCGGCTCCGCCTCGAAGCCGCGCACCATCACGTGCTGGACGATGATCGTCTGGTTCTTGTTGCGACCGCTGCCGGGGATGATCGAGCGCCGCCCGGCGCCGCCCATTCCGGTGAAGTCGATGTCGGCGCTGAGGTTCGCGAGATCGTCCGATCCTTCGCCCGGCGCCGGCGCGCTGGTGCGGCGCCCCGGGATGCTCGACCTGTAGCTCGCGCCATCGGGGCTGTTTTCCAGCGCGGAGAGGCGCTGCGAGACGTCCTTGAACGGCCCGACCTCGTCCTCGATCGCGCCGAGGATGTTCATCGCGCGGTGCACGTCGCCCTTCTTTTCGAGGGCGCGAGCGTGCAGGTAGTGGAGCTCGGTCGTGTCTTTGGCGAGCGGCCGCGCGCGGGCGAGCTCGTCGAGGAGCCCGAGCCCGGTCGGCTCGTGGAGCTCCATGATGCGCTCGATGTGCTTCTCGGGGGACTTGTCGGACATCGCGAGCTTGGCGAACACCGCCGCAGCGCGCTCCTTCTGGCCCGCCGACTCGAGCAGCTCCGCGGCGCGCTCGTGCCTGCCGAGCTCCACCAGGATCGCGGCCGCCTCGTCCGGCTTGCCGAGCACGTTCACGTAGAGGTGAACGGCCTCCTCGGTGAGATCCGCGTCGCGATAGAGCTTGGCGGCGCCCGCGAGGTCGCCCGTCGCCAGCGCCTGATCGGCCGCCTCGCGACCGAGCTGCTGGACCTTCATCTTCTCCATCGCGGTCTGGGAGCCGCCCGCCTTGGCCTTGCGGAACTTCTCCTCCGCGATGCCGGTCTGGGAGCCCTGCGGCGGGAGCGAGAGCAGCGTCGCGGCGTCGGTCACCGGCGCCTGGCCATGGGCCTTCCTGATGTCGGCGGCGCGCTGGCGCAGGCCCGCTTGCTCGAAGTACCGCGCGGCGCGATCCCACTCGCCGGAGCGCTCGCACAGCTCACCGGCCTGCTTGAACGAGCCCGCCTTGGCCGCCACCTGCGCGGCGCGCATCGGCTCCTGGGCGCGGATGAAGTAGTCGATCGCCTCGGCGCTGCGGTCGTGGCGCAGCGCGAGCTCGGCCGCCTGCACGTAGCGCCCCTCGCGGAGCATGCGATCGATACCCGGCAGCCTGCCGCCGCCGCCCATCAGCTGGCGCGCCAGCGAGAGCACCAGCGCAGCGCCGGCGATCAGCACGAGGGCCCAGATGAGCTCGGGGAGATTATTCGTGATTAGGTCCATCGCCTGTCATTCTGCGACCGCTAGGATCGCGTCTGCCGCGCTGATCAGTCTTCGCGACATGAGATAGGACGCGTACCACCGCATCGGCAAGAACTGTTTGGCGCCCGCAGCGCTCTTCAGCACCTCCTGGAGCGGCTGCCCCAGCGCGAGCGCGTTCTTGAACTCCTCGCCTGCGATGAGCGACTCGACCACCGCGATCCGGCCGAGGAATCCAGTCTTGTTGCAGGCATCGCAGCCCACGGGACGCGGCAGCTGGACGCTGCTGCCCTTGTCGATGAGACGGCTGGCCACCAGCGCGTCCTGCATCATCGGCGTCGGCTGCTCCAGTCGCGCGCACGATCCGCACAGGCGCGGGATGAGCTTCTGCGCCATCACCAGCGACACGCCCTGGGCGATCAGCGCGCGCTCGCAGCCCAGCGCCTCGAGGCGGTGAATCGCGCTGAATACGTTGTTGGCGTGGAGCGGCGCGGGCACCACGTGGCCGGCCGTCGCGGCCTCGAGCGCGATCTGCGCCGTCTCGCGGTCGCGCACGTCGCCGACCGCGATCACGTCTGGATCGAGCCGCAACACCGAGCGCAGCACCTGCGGGAAGCCGAGGCCCACGGTGTGGTTGACCTGCACCTGGGTCACGCCCTGGAGCCGGTACTCGATCGGATCTTCGATCATCGTGATGTTGGTGTCGGGGCGCGTCTTTCGCCGCTCCGCGAGCAGCGAGTACAGCGTCGCGGTCTTTCCGGCGCCGCTGCCGCCCGCGATGATGATCGCGCCGCTCGGCAAGTTCAGCGCGCGGCGCACGTTCGCGAGCGTGGTCGGCTCCATGAACGTGAGCTCGAGCGAGCGCACCGCGGTGGCAGCCTCGGCGACGCGCAGCACGATCTTCTCGCCACGGCTGGCCGGGACGGTGGTGATGCGCAGGTCGACCTCGCGCTTGCCCGCGCCGACGCTGAGGCCGATGCGGCCGTCCTGCGGCAGACGGCGCTCGGTGATGTCGAGGCCGGCGAGCACCTTGAAGCGCGCCACGATGCCCTTCGCGAGCGATGACGGGACCAGCTCGTTCCAGTCCTCGAGCAAGCCCTGCACGCGGAAGCGAACGCGAATTCCGCTCGCCTCGCTCTCGATGTGCACGTCGGCCGCCTCGCGCTCGAGACCGGCCGCGATGATGCGCGAAGCCCAGCGCACGACCTCTTCGCCGATGACCCGCACCGCCTTTTCGCCTTCGCGCTCGGTGTCGGTGTGATCGAACACGATCGCGTCGGGAGATACGGAGTTTCTCGCGTCGACCCGGCCTTGCGCGGGGAGAATGCCGGCGGCGGTGCGCAGGCGGAGCGACGTGTTGGAGTAGTCGTCGAACGAGATCGCGACGACCTCGACCTCGACGCCGTACAGCGCGCGCTTGATCTCCGCGAGCGCGGAGAGGTTGCGCGGCTGGACCATGCCGATGACGATCGCGCCCGGCTTGGCCATGAGCGGCACGACCTTGTGCTGCTGCACCAAACGCAGCGGGATCATCGAGAGGAGGCGCGGGCTGATGTCGTAATCGGCGCACTCCACGAACGGGATCACGTTGCTCGGAAGCATCGTCATCGGCGCGATCGAAGGCGTGCCGGCGACCACCGGGGGCTCGGACGGTCGAGCAGCCCCGCGCAGGCTCGCGACGCTCATCTGCACGAGGCGCATCGCCAGACGGCGGGCGAGGTTCAGCGAGAACTGCGGGACGCGCGTCGAGAACATCTCGACGTAGTGCATGGGGACGCGGATCGCGAGCGTCGGCTCGTCGGCGACGACGTTGGCCTGCGCGGTGCCGAGCAGCGCGCCGATCTCGCCGAAGAAGTCGCCCGGTACGATCGACTCGATCGGCGTGGTCACGCCGGTCGCCATGTTGTGCGAGCTGACGGTGGCCTTGCCGCGATAGATCATCCAGATGCCGTCGGCGGCTATGCCGGAGCGGATGATGAAGCCGCCCGCGTTGAAGACCAAGGTCTCGACGTGGGGCGAAGCGCCGGCGATCACGGCCGCGTCGCAGCTACGAAATAGCGCGCTCTGCCTCAAGAAGTCGTCGAGCACGTTCGGCGGGAGGGTCGCGGCGGTGGGGGGCGGCGGGGCGACCATGGAGCGTCGCTGCGGCGGGATCGAGTCGACCATGCGCTCTCATATCTTCGATGTCGCCCGGGTGCATCGGTCGGGAGATACGCGGTGAGTTGTTTTCCACCAGCGGTCCGTCGTGTATAGGGTCCGGTAGCGTGGAGTCGCTGTCCCACCACGTCGAGGCGCTCCTCCTCGATCCGGCCTCTGAATCCGCCGCTGCGCACGTCCGAAAGGGCGCCCGCGCGCAGGGGCAGCTCAAGATGTACGTCGACGCTTTCACCGAGCGCGGCCGCATGCTCGCGGAGCGCGGCTCGGCCGAGAGCGCGTCGGTCGCGTACCTCGAAGCCGCGATGGTGGCCGAAGAAATCCAGGATTGGCCGATGGCGGCGGAGCTCTTCCGGCTCGGCTACCTCGCCGATCCGGGCAAGCGCGACGCGCTCGTGTTGCTCGGCCGCGCGCTGGCGCAGGCCGGTCAGCCGCGGGAGCTCGTTCCAATTTTGCGAGAAATGTTGCGCGGGAGCACTGATCCCGCCGCCAAGGCCGAGCTCCACCTCCAGCTCGCCGATTTTCTTGCGACCGAGCTGCGGGACACCGGCGCGGCGATGGAGGAGATCCGGGCCGCCCTGATGGTCGATCGCCAGAACACGGCGACCATCGCGCGGGCGAAGGAGATCCTCACCGCGCACGGCCTCGGCGAGTCGTTCTCGCACACGATCGGCGACTGGGGCGCGAAGATGGCGCCGCCGATCGCCCCGATCGAGCTCTCCGAGGTCGGACCGCGGCCGCCACCGTCCCGTCCAAGCCTCGCGCCGAGCCTCGTTCCGAGCGCACCCAGCGTCGGAAGCTCGCTCAGCGTGCCGACCCAGGGCACCGGATCGAGCGGGAGCATCTCGCGCCAGGCCGCGCTGTTTCGCGCGTCGCTGAACTCGCCGGCGCTGCCCGCGCGCGAGTCGGCGCCGCCGCCACCGGCCGCGCCGCCGTCCCCCGAAGACAACGCCAACCAGGCGATCATCGCGCAGCTCGCCGCGCAGCTCGCCGCGTCTCCGTCCGACGTCGGGATCATCGACGAGCTGATGCGGCTCGGGCAGCTGGTCGAAGATCCCACCGCCGTGACCCAGGCATACGAGTCCGCCGCGCGCGCGAACACCGACGCCTCGCTCCGCTCGTACATCCGCACGCGCCTCGGCACGCTCTACGTGCGCGCACTCGAGCAACCCGAGGAGGCGATCCGCGTCTTCGCCGCGATCCTCGACGATGATCCGCGCAACCCGGAGGCGCGCCGCATGCTGGTCGCGCGCGAGGGCCCCGACACCGCGAGCGAAGGCGTCACGCCCGAGCAGGAGCGTCAGCTCATCGCGACGCTCGAGCGAGAGCGGACCGCCGCGTCCTCCGCGATCGTCACCAACCCCGGCACGCAGGAGCGCTTGATCCCGAAGCCCGCCGCGCCGGCTGTCGTTCCACCGCCGTCCGTGCCGACGCTCAAGCCGATGCCGAGCTCGCTGACGCCGCGCGCGAGCATGGTGTCCCTGCCCTACGCGGTCCCGTCGATCGCGCCGCAGCCCTTCCGCGTGAGCAGCACGCAGCTCGGCCTCGTCCTCGGGGTCGTCGTGCTGGGCTTGCTGGGCGCGTTCCTCTCGTACACTGACGTGCTTTGGCCGCAGTTCGAGCTCAATTCGAAGCCTCCGGGTGCCACGATCATCGTCGATGGCGAGATGCGCACGGAGAAGACACCCGCGACGCTACGCCTGGCGCCCGGCGTCCCGCACGCGATCGAGCTCCAGCACAAGGGCGCCGCGCCGCGGACCGTCGGCAAGGCGCTGACGCTCGGCTACCTCAACAGCATGACCGCCTCGCCGACCTTCGAGCCGCTCCCGCGCAAGGCGATGGTCACGCCGGTGAAGGCGAAGGTCGAGCTCAACGGCCAGCTCGTCGGGACCGCGACCTCGGTCATGCTGAGGAACTTCTCCCTCGAGAACCCGGTCGTGCTGCGCGTGACCGCCGATGGGTACATGCCGGTGCAGCGGAACTTCGAAAAAGGTTTCGACGTTCCCGAAAGTCAGACGATCGTGCTGACGCCTCTGCCGAAGCCGTAGCCTCATGCGCTCCGCTGTCGTCGTCCTGATCGCGCTCGTCGCCTGCGCCACGATCCCGCGCGGACCGGTCGAAGGTCCTTACGCGTGCAACGTCGCCGAGACCGCGGAGGCGCTCGCCCTGGGGCCACCGCGCGCCCTCCACGACGACGCGATCGCGCTCCAGGTGAAGACCGAGAGCGCATTTTGGCCTTGTTTTGGCGTGTTCCAGCCGCAGCCGCCCGTCCGGCGGATCGAGGTGCTCTTCCGCGTCGAACGCGCGCAGGGCGTGGCACCGCGGGTCTGCGTCGCCGAGTCCAATACCGACCACGCCACGTTCCTGAAGTGCACCGTCGACGCCCTGGCCCACCGCAGCGACGAGCTCGCCCCGACCGGCGTCTCGACGTTCGAGCTGTCGATGCAGGCTTCCGAGTCGCCGAACAGCTTGTTCCAGCACCACGACGACCCGGGCCCGCCCAAGACCGCCCCCGGCTCGCAGTACCCGCTCTGAAGGGACCTCGGCTACCATCCCCGCGTGGCGCGCGTCCTCCTCCTGCCGAGCGCCATCGACTGCGATCCCACCGAAGTTGCCATCCCGTGGTCGGTGCTCTCGGGCGCCGGCCACCAGGTCTCGATCGCCACTTCCACCGGAGCCCCACCGACCGCCGATCCGCGCATGCTCAGCGGCCGCGGGCTGTCGATCCTCTCGCCGGTCCTGCGCGCCCGCGCCGACGCCCGCACCACGTGGGATGCGCTCCGAGCGAGCCCCGCGTATCGCGAGACGGCGCGCGCCGCCGAAGTGAATCTCTCCCGCTTCGAAGCGCTCCTGTTGCCCGGCGGCCACGCCCCCGGGATGCGCACATACCTCGAGTGCCTCGACGTGCAGCGCCTCGCGGTCCGCGCCTTCGATGACCGCAAGATGGTGATCGGCGCGATCTGCCACGGCGTCGTCGTGCTCGCCCGCGCGCGCACCGACGACGGAAAGAGCGTGCTGCACGGCCACCGCACCACCTCGCTCACCCGCGCGCAGGAGATGCTCGCCTGGAAGCTCACCCGCGCGTGGCTCGGCGACTACTACCGCACGTACCCGACGACGGTGGAGGACGAGGTCACGGCGGCGCTCGAGTCACCGGACCACTTCGAAGCCGGCCCCAACGCGATCTTGCGCGACGATCCCGAGCACCTCGATCGCGGCTTCATCGTCGAGGACGGACGCTACGTGTCGGCCCGCTGGCCCGGCGACGCTTACGCGTTCAGTGCAGCGATCGCGCGGAGGCTGCCGTGAGACCGACTCATTCTGGGGGCCTGTATTTGATCGGATCGAGATCGTACTTTTTCAGCCAGCGGTAGAGCTGCTGGCGGTGCCGCCCGATCGCGCGCGCGACCTGGGCGACGTTGCCGCCGTGCTCGGCGAGCAGCTTCTCCATCTGCGCTTTGCTGGGCGCCTCGTCGTCGGCGGCGCTCGTATCGCCGCCTCCGCTGGAGGCGAGCGCGCGGCGGATGTCGTCGGGCAACATCTCCGGCTCGATGCGCGCGGCGTGCGACGCGAGGAGCTTCAGCCGCTCGGCGAGGTGCTTGAGCTCGCGCACGTTGAGCGGCCAGCCGTGGCGCACCAGCAGCTCCGCGCTGGCCGACGCGAGGGGCGGGAGCTCCGGTCCGAAGCGCGAAAAGAGGCTCAGGACCTCCTCGCGGCGCTCGTTCAGGCCCGGCAGCTCGACCCGAAAGCCGGCCAGGCGGCCCAGCAGGTCGGCGCGGAAGGTCCCGCTCGCGACCTCGGCGTCGAGCGTGCGGTGGCTGGCGGTGATGACGCGGACGTCGACCGGGATCTCCTTGTCCGATCCCACCGGCCGCACCTTCCCCTCCTGCAACGCGCGCAGCAGCGCCGGCTGCTGCTCGAGCGGCAGCTCGGCGATCTCGTCGAGAAACAGCGTGCCGCCCGCGGCGGAGACGAACAGGCCGCTCCGCGCGGTCTGCGCCCCAGAGAACGCGCCCTGGGTGTGGCCGAACAGCTCGCTGGCGAGGAGCTCCTTCGAGAACGTCGCGCAGTTCACCGAGACGAGCGGGCCCTTGCGGCCGCTGGCCTTGTGCGCGCGCTGGGCGAGCAGCTCCTTCCCCGCGCCGGTGGGGCCGCGGATCATGATCGGAAGCGCGCTCTTTGCCGCGACGTCGATCAGGCGCTCGGCCCGCGAGCGCGAGAGCGCGACGCCCGTCTCGGGCTCGAACACGACGACGCCGGTGTCGAGGATCGCCTCCGCGTAGACGAAGAGCGTGCCGCCGATGCGGATCACCGAACCCGGCAGCAGGTAGTCGCTCTCGACCTTCTGCCCGTCGAGGTACGTGTGATTGCGGCTCTCGAGATCGCGGACCCGGTACACGTCCGAGTCCGCCACGTACTCGACCTCGGCGTGCTTGCGGCTGGCCTCGGGATCGTCGATCGCGATGCGATCCACGCCGGGCTCCCGGCCGATCGTGCGCCGCCGGGTGTCGAGGACGAACCACTCCATCGCGGCGCCGTCGGTCTCGGAGTGCACGCGGGCCAGCCCCCGGACCTTCGGGGCGGGGGCGGCGCCGTGGCCGCGCAAGGGGGACAGCGCGGTCGTATCGAACTTCTTGCCGGCCACGCGAAGGGCAAAACTACCCTGCCCCCGGCGAACGCGGCAAGAACCGGCGACATCGAGCACGACGGACAAAGAACGGCTCGGAGCTGGACGCTCGGTCATTGGATGTGGTGTCGTCCGAGCATCCGCGCCTCGCGGTGAGCTGATGGCCAAGCGGAAGCCGACCCGCGGCGCGCCGTTTCTACGGGGCATTCGCACGCTACCGGAGCTGCTCGATCCGAGCGTACATCCCTTCGACGTGCGCGCGTTCTCGCGCGGGATCGATCTGGAGATCGACACCAAAGTCACCTTCCTGGTGGGTGAGAACGGGAGCGGAAAATCCACCCTCCTCGAGGCGGTCGCGGAGTGCTGCGGCTTCAACCCGGAGGGCGGCAACCGCGACCATCAGCGGGAGTCATTCGCCGATCGCTCCGCGTTCGCGCAGGCCTTGCGCCTCTCCTGGGCGCCCAAGGTGGCCGAGGGATTCTTCATGCGCGCGGAGAGCTTCTTCAACTTCGCAACTTACCTCGACCAGGTATCGGACCTGCGCGCCTACGGCGGAAAGTCGCTGCACGCCCAGTCGCACGGCGAGTCCTTCCTGGCGCTCTTCGCCCATCGCTTCGAACAAGGGCTCTATGTCCTCGACGAGCCCGAGGCGGCGCTGTCCCCGCAGCGTCAGCTCTCGTTCCTCAAGATCATCCACGATCTGTCCGAGCCTGGTCACGCGCAGTTCCTGATCTCGACCCACTCACCGATCCTCCTGGCGTACCCTGGCGCCGCGATCTTCAGCCTCGACGGCGATGAGATCCGAAAAATAGACTATCGCCATACCCAGCATTTCCAGGTCACGCGCGATTTTCTCGCCGCGCCCGAGCGCTACTTCAAGCACCTCTTCGCGAAGGCCGATCCGGAGTAAGTGGGCACCCCAAAGAGCTGCTATGCTCGCGTTGGTGAGCGGCGGGCCCTCCCAACGCCTGGTGCGCCGGACGCCGCTGTACGACGTGCACCGGACGGCGTCGGCGGCCTACTTGAAGCGGCTCACCGCGGGCGGCATGGTCGAGCACGCGCGCTTCGTCGAGGAGGCGAGGCGCATGAAGAGCCTCGATCACCCGGCGATCCTGGCGGTCAACGCGCTCGGCGGCGACGGCGGCCCACCGCACCAGATGATCGAGGCGTTCGACGGACACGATCTCAGCGTGCTCCAGAAGATGCTCGCCAGCTCCGGCACCGTCGTCCCCGCGAAGGCCGCGCTCGCGATCATCGCGGAGGCCGCCAGCGCGCTCGAGCACGCCCACGAAAAGGGCATCATGCACGGCTTTTTTGGCCCGCATTGCCTGCTCATCGGAACCGACGGCGCGGTGAAGGTGACCGACTTCCGCCTGGGCGCCGAGCCCGAGAAGAGCGAGGAGACCGACGGCGCGCGCGGTGATCTCGCGGCGCTGGGCGCGATGATGCGGTTCCTCTGCCGCAGCGATCTCGATCCGCAGGTCGCGCAGCTCACAGACGATCTCGTGAAGAAGCGCTACGCCTCCGCGACCGCCGTGGTCGACGCCGCCGAGGCTGCGTTCCTCGAGCGCGGCGGCAAGGACCCCGCCGACGAGATCGCCGCCTGGCTCGAGGTGCTCCTCCCGCGCTTGCCCGGCGATCAGCCCACGCGCGCGCGCAACGGGCTCCCTGCGCCGCGCGAGCCCACGCCGCTCGAGCCCGCCACCGCGCTCGAGCAGCAGGCGATCGTCGACGAAGATCCGCTGATCGGCCGGGTGGTCGACGGCCGCTACCGCATCATCGAGCCGATCGGATCGGGCGGAATGGGCACGATCTACCGCGCGCTCCAGCTGGCGATCGATCGCGAGGTGGCGGTGAAGACCGTGCGCCCCGGCGCGGAGGAGGTCGACGACGCGGTCTTCGCGCGCTTCAAGAGCGAGGCCCAGATCATCTCCCAGCTCCGCCACCCGAACACGCTCCGGCTGTTCGACTTCGGCCGCATGGACGGCGAGCTGTACCTCATCACCGAGCTGCTCCACGGCTCGACGCTGGAGGACCGCCTCGCGGAGGGCACGCTCGATCCGAAGACGGTGGTGACGCTGCTGATCGATCTCGCCGACGCGCTCAGCGAGGCGCACAAGAAAGGCATCGTCCACCGCGACATCAAGCCGCGAAACCTCTTCCTCGATCGGGTCGGCGAGCGCGAGATCATCAAGATCCTCGACTTCGGTCTGGCCAAGCTCCAGGGCATGCCGAAGCTCACCGTCGTCGGATCGATCGTCGGCAGCCCCGCGTATATGTCGCCCGAGCAAGCGACGGGCGGCGACATCACGCCGCGATCCGATCTGTACAGCCTCGGCATCACGGCGTTCGAGATGCTCGCCGGTCACCCCCCGTTCGAGGCTGGGAATCCGCAGGCGCTGCTGCTCAAGCAGCGCCACGACACGCCGCCCAAGTTCTCCGAGCTGATGATGACGGTGCCCGCCGGCCTCGAGGCGCTGATCCGCGAGATGCTGGCCAAGAACCCGGCCGATCGCCCGGCGAGCGCCGACGAGCTGCGCGCGCGGCTGACGGCGCTCGAGGCCGAGTGGTCGCGCAGCGCGGCGTCGAGCAACCCGAAGCGGGTGACCACCACGAGCGGCCGCGACACGATGATCGGCGCGGTCTTCCACAGCTACCGCCTCGAAGAGCTGCTCGGATCAGGCTCCATTTCTCGTGTTTATCGGGCCCACCACGAGGTGCTCGGGCGCGAGGTCGCGGTCAAGGTGCTCACCGACGCGGGCCTGCGATCCGAGACCACGCACAAGCGATTGCAGCGCGAGGCCAAGGCGCTCGCCGCGCTGGCGCACCCCTCGGCAGTCGAGGTGCTCGACTTCGGGATCGCGCCCGACGGCACGCCGTACATGGTGATGGAGTGCATCCGCGGCCGCACGCTGAAGCAGCTCACCGAGGCCACCGGTCCACTGCCGCCGGCGCGCGCCGCGCACATCGTGAAGCAGATCTGCGACGTGCTGGTCGCCGCCCACGCGCTCGGCCTGATCCACCGCGATCTGAAGCCCAGCAACGTGATGGTCCTCGATCGCGATCGGGTGAAGGTGGTCGACTTCGGCATCGCGCGCATGGTGGACGCGAGCGACAACCAGACCCGCCTCACCGAGAACAAGGCGCTCCTCGGCAGCCCCGCGTACATGGCGCCCGAGCAGATCGAGAACCCGAGCGGCGTGGGACCGTCCGCCGATCTCTACGCGCTCGGCGGCGTCCTCTACTCGCTGATCGCCGGTCACTCGCCGTTCCTCGGCAGCGTGCACGAGGTGCTGCACAAGGCGCGCACGGCCCGCCCCGTCTCGCCGCCCCCCGCCGCCGGCCTCGACACCCTCGCGATGTGGCTCTTGCAGAAGCGCCCCGAGGATCGCCCGCCCGACGCCAAGACTGTGCTGGCCGAGCTCGAGCGCCTGGGCCTGGTGCTCGATCCCGTCGCGGAGAGCGAGGAGCTCCTCCCGTCGCTGACGATCCCGATCCTGCACCCCCGCACCCAGGCCGCGGTCCCCGTCGCGACCCGCTCCCGCTGGCCTCTGCTCGGCATGACGATCCTCGCCGCCGCGGCAAGCGCCGCCGTCGTGGTCCTGGCCCTCAAACCGTCCGCCCCAAACCCGGTCCCGGCCCCGGTCCCGACTCCGCTGCCCACGGTCGCCGTCGCCGCAAACCCCGCCCCGATCGGCGCCGTCGCCCCCTCCGAACCTCCAAAACCCGTCACGATCGCCCCGATCGACGTCACCCCGGTCCCGGCGGCCCGCCCCAAAGCCACCGAAGCGGCCAAGCCGCGCTTCGATCCGGCCCCCCTCGAGTCTCGCCTCCGATCCGCGCTCGAGAAGCGCGGCCTCTCCTCCGCCGACATCCCGCGCGAGCTCGCGGCCGAGCTCGACGCCGCGAGAAAGGCGATCGCCACGAAGGACAGCGCGGTCGCCGAGCCCGCCGTCGAGCGCGCGGTCGCGAAGACCGCCGAGCTGCGCATCGACCCCAGGCTGGTCAGCGCGAAGCTCAAGCGCATCAACGAGGCGCTCGTCGCGAAGGCGAAGGCGGGCCTCGCCCCGGAGGCGGTGCAGGCCCTCGACGATCGTAACTTCGCCCTGTTCAAGCGCCTCAACGACCACGATCCGCCCGAGCCGATCCTGCGCGACGCCGCCGCTCTCGAGAGAGAACTGCGATGAATCGCGGCCGTTGTCGATGGCGATCAAGAGCGCAACAAGCTCACAGCGGCGTCAGGGTCCGCAGACCCCGAAGCGGCCCCACCCCGGGACGGCCGCACACGATCCGCTCAGGCAGTCTGCGTCGACCTCGCAGAGCCGTTGGCACTGGCTGCTCGCGCAGGTGTATCGCGTGAAGCAGTCGTCCGCGTTCACGCAGGCGCTTCCGGTCGTTCCGGTGCCCCATTCGAGACAGTCGAAGACCTGCCTTGCGCGCGTCGTGTCCAACACGTAGCAACCTTGGCCCGGCAGGCAACCGGTCGTCGGAGCGATCGGATCGCAGCGGTTCGCGCAGACGCCGAGCTGTGCACCGGCAACATCGTAGGCGCATTTCCCGTTGCCGCCACAATCGACATCGTTTCTGCAGTACTCGCGGCAGGTCTGCGTGGCCCCGACGGTGATGCACGCGCTGCCAGCGACGCAGTCCTCACTCGCGCAGAAGACGCCGTTGGCGGTGCCGAACGCGCTCAGAGGCGCACAGACGGACTGGGTCCCGTTCCAGAGGCATCGCTCCCCGCCGCCGCAGCCTGTTTGCCGGACCGGGTCGCAGGGGACGCGGGCGCATGCGCCAGCTGCGCTACAGATCTCGCCGTTCCCGCAGCTCCCGCACGATCCTCCGCAGCTGTCGTCGCCGCAGTTTTTGCCAGCGCATTGCGGCGTGCAGACCTCGCACGCGCCCGCGGACGAGCAACGCAAACCTCCCGCGCAGGGAGGGCCGCACGTACCGCCGCAGCCATCGTCACCACAGCTGCGGCCGTTGCATTGCGGGACACACTCGCAGCGACCGTTCGTCGAATCGCACTGCGCGTTGCCCACGCATGTTCCGCACGAGCCCCCGCAGCCATCGTCGCCGCAGCTGCGTCCACTACATGCGGGCGCGCACTCGCAGACGCCGGTGGGGAGATTGCATTGCTGCGTCGACACGCAGGTACCGCACGACCCTCCGCAGCCGTCGTCGCCGCAGTTGTGCCCCGCGCAGTCCCGCGTGCACGGCGCACAAAACGACGAACCCAATGCAGGTTCGTCGTGGCACGCACGACCGGCGCCACACACGACGGACGGGTCAACTCGACAGTCGCCGGGGACGCAGTAGCCGTACGGGCCAAGCGCGGTCTCTGTCGAGCACGTGTAGCCCTCCCGGCAGTCGGAGCTGCGCGCGCACGCGGGCAAGCAATGGGTCGGTGTGCCTTCGAGAGCATCGCCCCGAATTGCGGCGCTCCCCGGCGGGCAGCCGGACTGCGGCGGCGGTTGGCCACGGACGAAGTCCGTGTTCGCAGGACGCCGCGTCCATGAACGGCACATTCCACCGGGGTATCCGGTGAGCGCGCCGCTGACGTACTCCGGGAAGCAGATGCCTCCGCGGCAGTCGGCGTCGACGGTGCACGGCGCCCCGTTGGGCGCACCCCGAGTTGGCGTCGCCGTGCACTCGCCCGAGTACGGATCGCACGGGAGCTCGGGGGGACAGCTCGGCGCACCCGGCGACGGTGCAACGGTGCAACTTGGAACGCAGTAGGAATGCTCAAAGCGGTGCTCCCTGCAGTATCCGCCGAAGCGATCGCAGCGTGTCGGCCACGGAAAACATGCGGCCCGACAGGTGCGCTCGACACAGAACCCTTCTCGCCCGCAATCGGCGTCGAACGTGCAGGGGCCGCTACAAAACGGCTCCGGAAACGCGTCGAGACAATCGGGTGCGGCGCCGCCACAATCGACGTCGGTGCGGCAGCTGTCGAGCGCTGTCGCGACACGTCCCGCGTCGGGTGGAGATGCGTCCGACGTTACCCTCGCGTCGTCGTGGGTGATGTGCGGATCCGCGTCGATCGGCAGGCCCTGCGCGTCCGCTGAGTCCTCCGCATCAGGCTCGATCGAAGCGTCCGCAGCGACGGTGACGGCCGCGTCGGCGGGCGATGAGGTCGAGCTGTCGATGGGATCTCGGGCCGTCGAGGAGCACGCAACGGCGAGGAGCATTGACCCTAGAGCGAATCGTAGAGCGATGGCGGGTGACACGGGCCGTGGGTAAGCACATCGAGGACCAGCCGCGCGACTGCCGAAAACGAATGTGTCATCGGCCCGATCGACGCCTGCAGGCATCTAAACGTGCCGCCTGAACGCACCAGGCTTCACGGCCCTTCGGCGGGAGCGACGCGGTGATCGCCGGCGATCGGCTGTACGTGCTTCCCCGAGGACGGATCGCGCCTGCTCTTCTTCCGAGAGCAGCCGCGGATCATTGCGATCACCGCTCACGCGATGGACGGCTACAAAGAGCAGTGCGCCACAGGCAGCAGCGTAGGCCGGTTCGTCCAGATCACGCCGGCGACGCCGAGGACTTGATCCCGGCGATGCCTTCCACGATCGGGCGATAGCCCTGGAGCGCGGTGCGCTGCATGAAGTGCACGACCCCGCGCAGACCGCCGAGCTCCTCGCCACCACCCGCGCGACCCGGACCGCCGTGCACCGAGAACGGCAGCACCGTGCCCGGACCCATCGTGTGGTCCGCCACCTTCGCGCCGGCGATGTACACGCGGCCGGTCCACGGCGCGATCGCCACGGTGGCGCGCTCGATGAACGCCTTGTCGTCGCTGTAGATCGAGGACACCAGGCAGCCCTGGCCGAGCCCGACCAGCTGACCCGCCTCCTCGGCGTCGCCCGAGTACGCGACGATCGTGGCGATCGGCCCGAAGACCTCGTGGTTGTGCACGTTCGGCGCGTTCTTCGGATCGCGCGCGCGGAACAGCATGATCGGGTGGAAGTAGCCGCTCGACGGGACGATCGCGCCCTCGCCGAACACCACGTCGGCGTCCTTCTTCAGGAGCCCGATGCCACGCTTCACCTCCTCGAGCTGCGCCTTGGTCGCGACCGGGCCCATGCCGGTGTCGTTCGACGAGGGATCGCCGATCTTGATCGCCGCAAAGCGCGCCGACAGCTCGGCGATCACGTCGTCGACCAGCTTCGCCGGCACGAAGATGCGCCGCACCGCAGTGCACTTCTGACCTGTTTTTTGCGTGATATCCTTGGCGGCTTCGCGCAGGAAAAGCGCGAGCGCCTCGGATCCGACCTCGACGTCCGGCCCCACCACCATCGCGTTGAGGCTGTCGGCCTCGATGTTGAGCTTGATCGAGCGCTCGATGACGTTCTTCCGCTCGCGCATCTTGTTGCCGGTCGCGGCGCTGCCGGTGAAGGCGAGGACGTCCTGCGACTCGAGGTGATCGAGCATGTCGCCCGGCGCGCCGCCGATGAAGCTCATCGCGCCCGCGGGCAGGCCGGCGTGCTCGATCAGGTGCTTGGTCATCCGGTAAGCCGTCAGCGCGGTCGCGGTGGCCGGCTTCGACACCACCGGCATGCCGGCGAGCAGCGCGCAGGCGGCCTTCTCCGCGAATCCCCAGGCCGGGAAGTTGAAGGCGTTGACGAACACCGCCGCCCCGAGCTTCGGCGTGTACACGTGCTGGCCCCACAGCCGCGGGCTGCGCCCCAGCGCCAAACCCTCGCCATCGGCCAGGATGCGCGTGTCACCGAGCTTCTTTCCCAGCTCGGCGTAGGCGGCCAGCGTGCCGATGGCGCCGTCGACGTCGAACTTGGCGTCCGAGCGCGTGCAGCCCTGGTTGATGACCTCGGTCTCGATCAGCTCTTCCCGGGCCTTGTGCGTCACCTGGGACATCTTGAAGAGCAGCTCCGCGCGGTCCTTGAAAGTGAGCGCGCGCAGCGCCTTTCCGCCGGTCTCACGGGCGTAAGCGAGCGCCTTTCCCATGTCGATCCCGGCCGTATCGGCGGTCGCGACCTCCCCCTCGGTGGTCGGGTTGAACAGCTTCGCCGCCTGACCCTTGCCGGTGGCCCAGGCCCCCTCGACGTGGCTCTCGATCGTCTCGACGGTGGTCATATAGGGCGCGGAAGCTAGCCTCTTTACGCAGCGAGATCACGTACTCTTGATTCGTGGGACGGCGGACGGTAAGGGAGGCGGACCGGGTGCCCGCGCGTCGCAGGCCCACGCGAAGGAGAGAGAATGACGTTCGTCGTCACTGAGCCTTGCATCAAGTGCAAGTACACCGACTGTGTCGATGTCTGCCCCGTCGACTGCTTCCACGAGGGCAAGAACTTCCTGGTCATCGACCCCGACGAGTGTATCGATTGTGGGGCTTGTGAGCCGGAATGCCCGACGAGCGCGATCTTCGCCGAGGACGACGTGCCCGACGATCAGCAGGAGTTCATCCAGCTGAACGCCAAGCTCTCGCCCGGTTGGCCGAGCATCAACGCGAAGAAGAACGCGTTGCCGGACGCGGACAAGAACAAGGACGTCAAGGGCAAGAAGAAGGACCTGATCCAGTCCCCGGGTCCGTGACTTTTTGCTCATAAATCAGCTTCAGCTGGTCGGCTCCGCCGGCGCGAACCGCGCGATGGAAGCCGAGGTCAAGCGTCTCATTCGTCGGGCATCGCCGCGCGAGGGAGACCTGCGTCCGAAGCGCAACGGCGATAGCACGCTCGTCTATCCCTTCGATCCCGAGCTCGCCTGGATGGCGGTGACCCACCTGCGCACGGCCTCGCGCGCGCTGTGGGCGCTGTACAGCTCGGGATCGATGCGCCTCGAGCCGCTCTACGAGGAGCTGGTCGACTGGGTCGCCACCGACAACCGCGGCTGGCTGAAGGATGGCTTCGGCATCTCGGTCTACGCGAAGGACGTCGAAGCGTTCCCCGCCGGCGTGCTGCAGATCCAGGGCACGGTGAAGAACGCGATCATCGAGGGCGCGTCTCGCCGCGGGATGATCGTGCACCTCGACGCCGACAAGCCCGACGTCGTGATCTCGGCCCGCGGAACGCCGCCCCAGATCTCGATCGACCTCGCCGGTGGCAGCTTGCACCAGCGCGGCTGGCGCCTCGATCGCGGCGAAGCACCGCTCCGCGAGAACGTCGCGGCGCAGATGCTGATGCTCTCGCGCTGGGATCCGCGCAGCGAGCCGCTGGTCGATCCGATGGCCGGATCGGGCACCATCGCCATCGAGGCCGCGCTGATGGCCCGCGGTGCGCCGCTGGCCGCCGACAAGAGCCTCCCGCTCGCCGCGCGACTGCCGGCGTTCAAGGACATGGTCGCGCCGATCGATCTGTTCCCCGGCACGCCCCCGCCGATCGTGGCCCACGAGCGCCACACGCCGGATCTCGATCGCATCAAGTCGAACGCGCAGCGCGCCGGCGCGAGCATCGGTGTCCTGCACGGCGACTTCCGCGAGCTCTCGCAAGCGCGCCTGGCCGAAGCGCTGGGCGGTGCTCCGAGCGATCACGGGCTGGTCATCGTGAACCCGCCCTACGGGATCCGCGTCGGCGGCGGTGGTGACGACGCCGAGCTCGACGCGCTCTACGAAGATCTCAAGACCTGGGTGCTGTCGCTCGGCCCGGGCTGGCGCATCGCGATGCTCGCGCTCCCCGATCGCGTCGAGCGCGTGTTCGGCTCCGGCTACACGCTGAAGAAGCCGATGCCCAACGGCGGCCTGACCACGTACTTTTACGTGTTTTCGCAGCAGTCCTGACGCTCCGCTGACAGTCACCGCGATCGCCTTCCATCCCAAATGAGAGCGGCCCGGCGCTGGCCCGTGTGTTGCGTAGTCGGTCTTCGTGACCCCGCCGATCGGAACCCAGCCCCGTCCTCCCGCAGCGCCGCCGCCGCCGCCTCCCCCGGCGCCTCCTCCGCCCGCCGCTGCGCCGGCCAAGCCCGCTGCGCCTGCCAAGGCCGACACGTACTCGAGCGCGCCGCTGCCCTACGGCCCGCGCTACGAGGACGCCAAGGCCGGGAAGTCCGTCCTGCGGCCTGACACGCAGGGGCCCGCGGTCGAGAAGCTCCAGCACAACCTGAAGATGGCCGGCTACGACGTGCCCACCGACGGGAAGTACGACGCGAAGACGAAGAAGGCGGTCACCGACTTCCAGGCGAGCCACGGCATCAAGGCCGGACCGCAGGCGCCGACCGGCTGGGCCGATCAGCACACGCTCGGCGCAGTGGAAAAGGACCTCGACACGCGACGTGCGGCCGTCAGCCAGTTTCCCGCCGGATCCGACGATCGCGCGACGATGAAGAGCCTGGTCCAGAACCCCGGCTTCAACGGCCTCAACAACGACGAGCGCGACCGCATGCTGCGCAGCATGAGCGGCAACGACAAGGGCGCGCAGTACGGGCGCGAGACGATGAAGGCGTCGCTCCTCGACAACGAGGGCTTCAAGGGCCTCCCGCCCGCGGCCCAGACCAAGCTCTTGCGCGACTTCACCAAGAGCAACCTGCAGTCGCCGCCCAACGTGAGCGAGAAGCCCGGCCACTTCGACGGCAAGGGCGTCCCGTGCCCGATGGACCCGACCAAGGAGATCGGCGCGTACAAGGTCGACTCGACGGAGATCGACGGGCGCAAGATCCCGATCCAGTCACCGAAGACCGCGGGGAGCGACGGCGTTCCCTCGGCCGAGGACGCCGCCAAGGCGATCGCGATGCTCCCGCCGGCCGATCGAGCCCGCGTGAAGAACGTCGTCATCACCGACCAGCCGCAGACGAACAAGGACAAGACGGCGGCGTTCGATCCCGAGACCGGCACCGTCGGCATCTTCAAGCACCCCGACAACAGCGATAACCAGAAGCTCGCCGGCACGCTGACCCACGAGGTCGGCCACGGCCTCGGCCACGACAAGCTCGGCGCCGATGGCAGCAACGGCTGGAAGAAGTGGGAAAAGGCGATCGCCAGCGACGGCGTCCCGCCCTCGCAGTACGGCACCAAGAACGCCGACGAGGATTTCGCCGAGAGCTATCGCCTCTATCAGTCGGTGAAGGGCACGCCCGAGGAGGCCGCCGTGCGCGCTCGCCACCCCGCGCGCTTCAAGATGATCGACGAGATGAGCTGAGGGCTACGCGTGCGGATCGACCGTCACCTGCGTGACGACGTAGTGCGCTTCGACCTTCCCGCTGCGGAACGCGCGCCCGACGATGGTGTGGCTCGAGACCCAGCGATTGCAGTCGAGCATGTTGCCGTAGACCAGCGTCCCGATCTTGAAGCCGGTGTTCGGCTGGATCGCAGGCCAGTCTTCCGGCTTCTCCTCCGGCACGCGCTTGTAATCGAACGACGCCTCGCCCGACTCCGGATCGTCGATCACCATGAAGTAGCCCGGCCCCGACGCGAAGGTCGTGAACCCGCGGTTGTGCCCGAAGCCCTCGCTCGCGCCCGGGCGGCGCAGCATCGGCTTCGAGAAGCGCGAGAACACCGGCAGCGAGTTCTTCCCCGAATAGACGACGATCCGGTCGGCCGCGGGGATCATGGTCGCGACCTTGGTCTTCTTCGACTCGGCGCGATCGTACAGCTCGGACATCGCTCCGCCGGGGAAGTCGAGGATCTGCTTGAAGCGCTCCTCCTCCGGGAGCGCGTCGAGGTGCGCGAAGATCGCGTCGATGTCCGCGCCGGAGCGGAAGAGCTCGGCGAACGTGGTCATCCGTTTCTCTTCTTGAAGTCGGCCATGAACGACACCAGCTTCTCGACACCGGCGACCGTCACCGCGTTGTAGATCGAGGCGCGCACGCCGCCCACCGCGCGGTGGCCCTTGAGCCCGGTCATGTCGGCGGCCTCGGCCTCCTTCACGAACTTGTTCTCCAGTTCTTCGCTGGGCAGACGCCACACCACGTTCATGTGCGAGCGCGACGCGGTCTCGACCGGGGAGCGATAGTAGCCGCCCGATTCATCGATCGCCGCGTAGAGCAGCGCCGACTTCTTGCGGTTCTTCGTCTCGATGCCTACGAGGCCACCCTGCTCCGCGATCACCGACAGCACGTTGCGCATCATGTAGATGCCGAACGTCGGCGGCGTGTTGTAGAGCGACTCCGCCTCCGCGTGGGTCTTGAAGCGGAAGATGACCGGGATGTCCTGGCGGCCCTTCTCCATCCACGATTTCTCGATGATCACGAGCACCACGCCGGACGGTCCGATGTTCTTCTGCGCGCCCGCGTAGATCAGCGAGAACTTCGAGACGTCGATCGGCTTCCACATGATGTCCGACGACATGTCGGCCACCAGCGGGACGCCCTTGGCGTCCGGGATCTCCTGGTACTGCGTCCCGGCGATCGTGTTGTTGGTCGTGTAGTGCAGATAGTTCGCGGCGGGATCCAGCGAGAGCTCGTCCTGCCGCGGGATGCGCGTGAACGTGTCGCCCTCGCCGCCCTTGCCCGCGACCTTGGTCTTGCCGAGCAGCTTGGCCTCGGACAGCGCCTTCTTCGACCAGGTGCCGGTCACGATGTAATCGGCGCTCCCGTCCTTCTGGAGGAAGTTCATCGGTACGGTCGCGAACAGCTGCGATGCGCCGCCCTGCACGAACAGGATGTCGTGCGTGTCGGGGACGCCCATCAGCGACTTGGTCAGCGCGATCGCCTCGCGGTGGACCTTCTCGTAGTGCTTGCCGCGATGGGAGTGCTCCATGACGGACATCCCGGTGCCTTCGAAGTCCATCATCTCGTCGCGCGCGCGCTCGAGCGCTTTGCGAGGCAGGCCGGCGGGCCCCGCGTTGAAATTGACCACGTCCTTCGACATGGCGCGCAAGTTACACGCCGGCCCGTGGGAGGTCTACCGCGACACGTCGAGCGAGCCGGCCACCGCGAAGGTCAGGACACCGAGCCCAACGCCGGTGAGCACCGAGATCCACGGGACGCCGTCGGTCTCGAGGATCTCAGGTCCGATGGCGGTGGTGATCCCACCGAGGATGAGACCGAAACCAAGGGGCGCGACGGCCAGCCCCCCGCCCACGGTCGCCCCGGACAGCCGTCGCCCGCGCTCACCGGCAAGCAGATCAGCTCGTTCTCGCCGCCCGCCAGGATCGCACCGTACGTCGCGAGCGCCGCGCCCACCGTCGCCGCGCCGATGCCCGCCCAGAGCACTCCGGCCCGCAGCGAGCTCGCCGCGCGCTCGAGCTCGACCTCGGCGCGCGCGGTGGCGCCCGCCTCCACCACCAGCGACACCTCGCGCGGCAAATATCCAGCGAGCGACACGCCGATCGTCCGCGATCCCGGCCGCGCACCCGAGCTCGATGATCTGACCGTCGAGAACATCGCGGTGAACCCGTACGATCCGGGCGACCCGCTGTCGGGCTGTGACCCCAACGTCTGCAGCGGAAACGCCCTCCTGATGCTCAGCGGCTTCGATCCGAACCACGTGCGGCTGAACCGCTTTCGGTTTCGCGCGCTCGCTGGGCGTGGCGCCCACACCGGTCTGCGCGGCGTGATCGACGCGACGGACGGGGTGATCGAGGCTCGCTTCGGGGTCCTGTACGGCGCCCAAGACGACTGGCAACAGCACTTCACCGGCGTGCGGATCGGCGCGCCGGGCGTCGCGCTCCGATAGCGTCGGGGCGGCTCATTCGGTCGAGCTCCCGCCATGGGGCGCGATCAAAGTGCAGGCACACAGCGCAGCGTCGGATCGCACGCGAAGTAGCCCGGGTACCCCAGCTCGGCGCAGTCCGCCGTGACGATGCACTCTGGTGCATACGAACATTCAAGCTCCCCCGGATCCATGTGCCCGCCCTGCTCCCAGCAGGTGGTCGCCGCCGGTCGCGTGGTCACCACCGGGACGCATCGGCCGTGGTCGGGGTGGTCGTGCATGCAGAACGCGCCGTTTCCGAGGAGCCGCTCGCAGTCGGCGAGGCACGCCCACGCCGGCGGATCCGCCTGGTAGCACGTCCCTTGGCCCGCGGCGTTCCCTCGCGTGTCATCGCCGAAGCAGAAGCCCTCTTCACACTGCGCGCTGACGTCATTGCACGGGCACCCTGGCCCGCGAAGGTCGTCGCACCGGGTGCACACGCCCACGGTCTGGCTCGCGTTGAACGTCGTCTGCATGCAGACAGAGAGGCCGTCATTGTCCTCGCAGAACTTGTCGGCTTGGTAGTCGCCGTCAGGAGCCTGGTTCGCAGGTGTATCGAGGCAAAGGCAGCCATCGCCGCCCAAGCACACCGGAGCCTGGGGCGTCGGGTCGGCCCACTTCGGCCAGTGCGTCATCTCGCCCTTTCGGACGCTGTTACCGATGCGTAGAACGAACAACGCATACGCGTCGACGATGCGCATGAGCTTGTCGTCGTGATCGCACGAACCGCCCTCGGTCACGAAGTGTCGAACCGCGTGCTCGTGATACACGGCACCGCTGTCGATGTTGCTTGCGCAGAGGTTCCCGTGACCGTGCACGACCTTGTCGCGGAGCATCCGCTTGACGCCGTTGATGGTGACGAACACGTGATGAAGCGGCTCGTGGTGCATGACCTCGTGCACGTACAGCGCATCGACGTCGTTGGTCGGGGAGGCGCCGAACGAGCTCGCGCAGAAGTTGACCCAGCCGCGCACCCAGTGGTGGCCGCCCACGCTGGCGTTGAAGCACACGTTGCCCGGGTTCTCGGCGTAGACCGGGCACTGGAGGTGGACTTGAGTCGAGCCAATCTTCGCGCGCCGCAAGATGTCGCCGTACTTCAGGACGGCCTCACGGAACACGCCATAGCGCTCCGAGTCATAAGCCCCGAACCAATATGAAGGGCTGGTCCGATCGCTGGCCGCCTCTCCGTCGGCGTCGGTCCCGGGGCGGCCCCAAGCGTAGCTGCGCGTGGGCTCAGGCAGCGAGTCCATGAGCGCGAACATCTGACCTGCGCGATATACGTTGTGGTGCAGATGGACCCAGGACAGCGCGACGCTCACGCAGCGCTCGCCGGAGCAGCCCTCGATCTGCGGCCAGCGGAGCGGGGGCAGGCCCGCAGGGAGCGGCCCATAGATGACGAGCGCCTGTTCCATACAGTTCGCCGGCGCATCGGTGAACGTCAGGTCGGGATCGTAGGTGTCGATCGGCGCGCCGGTCGCCCGATTCACCAGCGCGAGGCGTGAGACCGCGAGGGCGTGCTTCGGGACGAGCGCAGCCACCCGTGGAGCCTCAAAAGTGTAGGTCGTGACGAGATCGACATCCTGGATGACCGCGCCTTTGGTCGAGAGGATCACCCGACCCGCGCTCACTCGCCGAGTGCTCGTGGACTTCTGTACTCGGAGCTGAAGGGTCGCTGCGGACTTTTCGACCATGCTCGTCGCACGAAGGGAGTCATCCAGCTCCAGCGAGGTGATCGTCGTGAACGTAGCGCCCTGCGAGGCCGCGCCCTGGAACGCGACCTGCGGGTCGCCCCGTACGTTTCGAGCGATCGCGAGCGCAGCGGATGCGTCTGCTGTCGCAGCCGCGAGATCCGAGGCCAGCGGCCGCTGTTCGGGAGGCTCCGAGCAGAGCTCAGGATGGTCGGCTGCGATCGAGAGCGGCGCGTCGGCGCCCTCTTGAACCTCCGGCGAGGATATCTCGCACGCCGAGAAGGCTCCGAGGATGAAGAAGCGGAAGAGGACTTGGATGGGCGTCATGGACCCGGGCCAACGCACGGGCTGGGCCACTGATGAAGCCAGAGGTGGACTGCGACTTCCTCGGCCGCGGACTGTCCGCGCCACTCCATGGACAACCTGAGACAGCCGCGGTGAAGGGCTACGGCACGCTCCCCTGAGGGACGACCCATTCGACAGGTTGTCCGGTCACGTTGGCGATGAGATCGAAGTCCTTGTCGTAGTGAAGCAGGGTGAGCTTGTGGCGCTCCGCAGTCGCGGCGATCAATAGATCCGGGATGCCCGCTGCGCGGTGATGTCCAGAGCGCGCCAGCCCCTCCAGCACGTCGATCGCGCGATCGAAGTCTTGTTGGAGAATGTCGATCGAGGGCAGAGCGGCGCGACGGATGCGCGTCGCGACCAGGTCGGCGTGAGTCTTGGCGCTGAATAGTACTTCGAGCTCGATCACGCTGCACGTCGCGATGTCGCCGCCCACGAGCAGCGGTGCCATGCGGAGGGCGACGGTCGAGTGCTTGAGACGCGCCAGCGCGCTCTTGTCGGCGACGTACCTCATCGCCATGCGCTTGCCATCACCTCGGGGTCGTCGAGCTCGAGCCCATCCATCGTTCGAAGCTGCTCGACGGCACGTCGCCGCGCTTCGAATGCGATAACCTCATCGAGCGCTCGATCGATCGTGTCCTTGATCCCCTTGGTACCAAGGACACGCCGGGCCTTTGCGAGCTTTTTCTCATCCAGGTTCAATGTGGTCCGGTGCATGGTCGACGTATAGCATGAACGGACTTTCGAGGCATATCACTGCGTTGATTTAGCCATACGCCGTATCCATGTGGTGCCTGCGTGACCCTCGCAGGCCGAACGGATGAGACGGCCCGAATCAGACGAATCCGGACACGGCCCCAAGAAGATCGCCTGATCCGAGCCCAACCCCTTCACACGCCGTTCAAAACCACAGCGGCGGGGCTGCTCAGCCGCCGGGGACACAAGCGAAGAACGGACGCTCGAAGTTGTTCAAGCGGGTGTCGCAGATGTATCCGCTCCGGCAGTCGGGCGACTGCGGATTACAGACGTCGACGCAACCGTGCGTCTGGATCTCGCACTCGCTCCCGCTCGGGCACATCCCGCTGGTGCAGAACAGGCTGCAATAGCCGCCCGGAAAGCCGTCCGTCACGCAGGTCGCGCTGCTGCCCAGAGCGCTGCAGTCCCTGGTGGTATTGCACGGTGAGCCGACGCCGCCCGGAGGAGGCGCGGCGCAGTCTCTGTCGTTCGCGCTGTTGCAGCCGCTCGGGCAGCAGGTGTCGCCGCCGGTGCACGCGCTGATCGCGCTGCAGTTGGGCGGACCGATCGGGCAGTCGCTGTCGCTCGCCTGGGTGCAGCCGCTCGGGCAGCAGCGATCGCCGCCGCTACAGGCCGAGATCCCCGCGCACGAGGCGGGGCAATCGCTATCGTTGGCGCTGGTGCAGCCGGCCGCGCAGCAGCCGTCGCCGCCGACGCAAGTGAGGATCTTCTGCTGCGTGCAGGCCACGTTGCAGGCCGACGGGCTGCCGGTGCGGATCCCGCTGGTGCAGCGATCGTTGTCCTCGCACGTCGCGGGGCAGTTGCCGTCGCAGATCTCGCCCGACTCGACCGTCCCGTTGCCGCAGGTGCGCGAGCAGTCGCTGTCGTTCTCGAACGTGCAGCCCGGCGCGCAGCAGCCGTCGCCGCCCATGCACGACCCGGTCTGCACGACCCGGTAGCCGCAGGCGAAGCTGCAGCTCGTCGCCGCGCCGTACGCCGTGTCGGTGGTGCACGAGACGTTGTCGTTGCAGCTCGGCGAGCAGTCGCCGTCGCAGGTCTCGCCCGCCTCGAGCGTCCCGTTGCCGCAGGTCATCGAGCAGTCGTTGTCCATGGTGCCGTTACAGCCCGACGGACAGCAGCCATCCCCGTTTTGACACGCGCTGATCGCCGTGAACGCGCACTGGACGTTGCACGCCGCGGCCGAACCGATCTTCATGTCGTTGGTGCAGGCGACGCCGTCGTTGCACGCGGTGACGCACGCGCCGACCGAGCTGGTCGCGATCGCCCTGTCGCAGGTCTCGCCGGTGTCGAGCCGACCGTTCCCGCAGGTGGTCGACGTGACCGGGGGTGGCGGCGTCACCTGCCGATCACCGTCGCATCCGGTGAACACCCCGAGGCCCAAGAGCAAAAACGCGTACTGCTTCATCACGGCGCATCATACGACGCCGCGGGTCCGGTCTTCCCCAGCGTTTCAACGAAGAGGCGCCCAGGGCGAGCGGCCGCGCATCGTGGGCGCCTCGACCGCGACGATGTACTCGGCCCGGCGATTTTTGGCCTCGTCGACCTCGTCCGCGGTCTTCACCAGCGGCACGTCCTCGCCGAAGCCGGCCGAGAGGATCGCGATCGAGACCCCGCGCTTCTTGAACCACCGCCCGATCGCCACCGCCCGCCGCTCGGACAGGCCGCGGTTCGAGGCGGGATCGCCGACCGTGTCGGTGTGCCCTGCGATGAAGAGCCGGATCGTCGCCAGCTTCCCGAACTTCTTCACCGCCGCCTGGATCTCGCCGAAGCTCGACTCCAGCTTGGGCGCCTCGGTCTTCGCGATCTCGTCCGATCCGCTCGCGAAGTTGACCTCCTCGTGCGGGATGTCGACGCGCCACGGGAACAGGTCGATCGCGCCGAAGAAGCCGTCGGCGTCGTACGCCTTCACGTTCATCCGCAGCACCGTGCCCTTCACCTCGGGCCACGAGATCGTCGCGCGCGCCCCGTCAGCGAGCCCATCGAACACACCCATCGGCGTGCCCTGATCGGACGTCAGCTCGACCTCGACCCGCGTCACCGCGCGATTCGCCGTCACCGCGAGCGTGCGCTTCGCGAGATCGAGATCCTCGGCCGCGACCTGTAACGACAGCGACCCGATCAGCTCCGCGTCCACCGCGATCGGCATCTCGGCGCTCTCGCCGCTGGCCGTCACCACAGCCAATTTGCCTTCGAAACGAGCCTTTCCGGGCGCCGCGAGCTCGAGCGGGAAGCGGTGCTTGGCCCCGGCCGCGAGCGACTTCGACGAGAGCACGAGCTTCTTATGATCGGTGGACCGCACCACTTCCAGCGTCACCGACTTCAGCGCGGCCTGCGCGTGGACGACGAGCGCGGGCTGACCGGCGCCTTGCAGCGCCTTGGTGATCAGCTCGACCTGGATGGCTTCGGAATCAGCGAGGGCAGCGGCTGGAAGCAGCGCCGCGAGGAGGATGCCGAGACGCATCAGACCTGCGTGTTGAGGGTCTGCTTGATGCTGGACGTGCCCTTCTCGATCACCTTCGAGGTGAGCTCGAGCTCCTGCGTGAACCGGTAGACACCGGCCTGGAGCGCGAGCAGCTCTTGCTGCGAGAAGTTACGGCCCGAGAGGGCGAGGTTCATGATGTTCTCGAGCTTGTTCTGGCCCGCCATCACGTCCTCGAAGACCTTCTGCATGGCGCCGCCGAGGGGCTTGCTGTTGTTCGCTTCGCCCGCCGCGGGGACAGGCGGAGCGCCGGTGCGCTGCGACTGGATCGCCTCGCGCAGGCTGTTCACCGTGCTGTTGATGCCGCCGACCTTGTTCGGGTCGTTGATCTGCGCGAGCTGCTGGGTGTCGAGCTTGCTCTGGAAGTTGCCCGCACCGCTGCCCTGGACCTCGGTGGTCTTCGTGAGCTGCTCGGCCTGCTGGGCAGCCTGCTGCATCTCCTTGACCATTTCACTGGCGACTTTTGCGGTTGCGCCGCCGATGGGATCCGTCATGGCTTCAGCTCCTTCGAGCGAGGGGACACCTCTCTCGATCCAAGATTATCGCCCTGACCCGCGGGACGTTGCGTCGTTCGCGCGGTGCCCTTCGCCGAGACACCGCCGACGTCGTAGTGCTCGTCGACCATATCCCTGAGGATCCGCCCGAGCTTGTCGATCGCGCGGGTGTGAAGGCGCGAGGTCCACGACTTCGACAGCTTGAGGTGCTTACCCACCTCTTCCAGCGAGAGCTCCGAGAAATAGTAGAGCTCGATGAGCTTCTTCTCCTGCTCGGGCAGCTTCTGCACCGCGGTGGAGACCAGCTCCTTCGACTGCAACAGATCCATGACCTCGTCGACCGGAGGGCCGCGATCGTCCTTGATCTGGAAGCCCTCCATCGCGTCGAGCGCGGTGACGTAGATGGTGACGAGGCCGCTGACGAGATCGGCGAGCTCGTTGACGTCCTCCTCTTCCGACTTCTTCTCGGTCTTGGGCGCCTCGCCCACCGGCGCCATCTCGCGATCGTGCACGTTCGAGAGATACGCGTTGGCCTTCATCTCGTAGCGGTAGCGCGCGTACTCGGTGCGCGAGACCCAGCCCATCCCGCGCAAGCCGTCGTAGATGGCGCCGCGGATCCGGTAATAAGAGAAGGTCATGAAGTTCGCGCCGAACTTGGCGTCGAACCGATCGGCGGCCTCGAACAGGCCGAGCATCCCGTAGCTCACGAGATCATCGAACTCGATGTCCTTCGAGAGCGTCTTCCACACGTTCCCGGAGATCGAGCGCACGTACGGCATGTACTGCTTCGCGAGCTGATCGCGGCTCATGCTCTTGCTGGGCGGCGGCAGCACGCGCTTCTGCGCGGCCTTCTCGTCCTCGACGTCGCCGGGGAGCTCCTTCTTCTTCGCGAATGGGGCTCCCGGGACGCCGGCAGACGCCTTCTTCGGGACCATCTTCTTGGCGCGCTCTTCGACCAAGCTATCCCTTCGCCAGCTTCTTGAACTGGCTCGAAAGCTTCTTCGCCATGGCGGGGTCGCGATCGATCAGCTCGGTGACGGCCTCTTCCAGGCGCTCTTCGGCCGATTCCGGCTCGCCGTCGTCCTTCTCGTCGCCGTCTTTCTTCTTCTTCTTCTTCTTCCCCTTGAACTGCGGGAAGCGCTCCTCGATCACGAGCGAGACGAACTCCTTGGTGGCTTCCTTCTGCGTGAGCTTGCCGTTCTGCAGGCGCTTCGCGAGGTCGCGGACCTTGCCGGTGAGCTCCGACTGCTGGGTCTTCGCGACCTGCGCGCGCTGGGCCTCGGTCGGCTGCTGCGCTTGCGCGACCTTCGCCGCGAAGTCGGCCTTCTGGGTCTGCTGCGCTCCTTGAGTCGCCGCGGGGCCGGTGGGGCCCTGCGGCGGCGGCGGGATCCCTCCTCCTCCTCCTCCGATGCGCGGCATGTCAGATCACCTCGGCGGCGAGCCCGTCGAGCAGGCTCTTGGCGAACGCGCCCGCGGGCCCATCGGGATCGATCGAGACCGCGCGCTTCAGGGCCGTGCGCGCGTCATCTCGCTTCTTGAGGAAAATCAGCGTCTCGCCCTGGTGCGCGAGCGCGAGCGCGCTGTCGGGCTGGCGCTTGAGCGCTTCACCGATGTGCTTCAGCGAGCGGTCGTACTTGCCTTGGCTCACCGCGAGGTTGCTCAGGCTGACCCACGGCACGTCGCTGTGCGGAACGAGCGCGGCGACGCCCGCGAAGACCTCCTCGGCCTCCTTGTATTTCTGCATTTCCATGTAGAGGTAGCCAGCCTCGAGGATGAGAGCGATCTCGCTTTGAGGGACCTCGACGAGGCCCGAGACCACGACCTGCTCCGCCATGAAGTCTCCAGTCTAGACCGAAACCGGGGCCCGCCGCACCTTTCGAGGCAAGTGTCGGGCAGAACCCGGGAAACGCGAGGTCGCGCGCCAACCACGAGGCGCGCGACGCGAGTGAGGGGAACTAGCGGACGTTGTTCAGGGCGTTCTTCGCCGCGTCGTGCTTGGTCTTCATGATGTTGGAGACCAGGTTGAACTGACGCGTGTCCTGCTGCATTTTCTCCTGCAGCTGCAGGTATTGCAGGTTGAAGCTGGCCTGGAACTCGGCCATCGACTTGGTCGAGTTCATCATCTGGTTGAACGCGTCGCCCTCGGGGGCGCCGTTGCTGACCTGGCCGTTGGCGACCGCCGCGTTCTGCTGCGGCGAGTTGCCGAGGGCGATG
>Ga0105047_10002823_pt1 | contig 30866 bp, 27 predicted proteins | sample MAT04_FD_78384 | JGI IMG/M metagenome (GOLD analysis project Ga0105047, IMG submission 78384) | Freshwater microbial communities from Lake Fryxell liftoff mats and glacier meltwater in Antarctica - MAT-04 (megahit assembly) | ecosystem: Environmental > Aquatic > Freshwater > Ice > Liftoff... | reverse complement strand
GCCGTGCGCGCCGTCGAACCCGAGCGTGCCTTTCCGGCCCATTTCGACCGGCGGCACATGGGTCTGGCGGGCGTGCTGCTGGTGGTGGGCCTGCTGCTGGCATTTCTGCCGAACCCGATGGACCAGGTGCTGGCGGAGCGTAAGGCTGCCGCCCAGGCGGCCCACGAGCAGGCCCAGAAGATCGAAAAAATAAAAGAGGAAGTCGAAAAAAACGCTGAGCTTTCGGCGGAAGAGAAAGAAAAGCTGCGCCAACAACTGGCCGAACTGGTCCGCCAACTGCAGGCCAACCCCGGCGACCCCCAACAGGCCCTGGCCGACCTCAACCGGGCTGAACAGGCCTTGCGCGAGCGCCTGGACGGGGGGGCGGCTGGGCGCAAGGCCGCCTTGGATGCAATTGCCGCCCGGCTGCAGGCGTTGGCCGGACTGCAAAAAGATGAACGCCTGGGCGACCTGCAAAAGGCCGGGGAAGACCTGCAAAAGCTGGCCGATGCGCTGGGCAGTATGAGCCAGGAAAAGCGTGACCAGTTGGCCGCCAACCTCGGGCAGTTGGCTGCCCGGGCGGCCCAGGCCGGCGAACCGGCCATGGCGCAGGCCCTGGCGGGGCTGGCCCAGGCCGCCCAGTCCGGCGACAGTGCTGCCGCCGGGCAGGCGGCGCAGGCCGGGCAGCAGGCGCTCAACCAGGCCGGCGCCAATCAGGTCAGCCAGCAGGCCCTACAGCGCGCGCTGGCGGGGGTTCAATCCAGCCGGCAGGCCATGGCCCAGGCGGGTCAGACCGCGGCCCAGGGCAACAACCCGGGCAGCGGGCAGAATCCGGGCGCGGGATCCGGAACGGGCCAGGGCACACAGCCGGGCGGCGGCGGCGGGACGCGCGCCAATACCCTGCCGGGTTTCCAGGGCCAGGGCACTTTTGGCGGTCCCAGTTCGGCCGGGCAGGCGGCGGGCGAGGGTGCGCTCGATCCGCAGGTGTATGTGCCGCGCGAGAAGCGCCCCACCGCCGGCAACGAGCTGACCCTGCCGGGTCAGGACCTCGGGCAGGGTCAGGAGCAAACCAGCCAGTCCCCGGCGCCCTTACCCGGGGCTAATAATCCGTCGCTGGTGCCGTACCAGTCGGTTTACCAGTCCTACCGGGATACGGCCGGCCAGGCTCTCGACCAGAGCGCCATTCCGGCCGATTTGAAGGATTTCGTACGCGCCTACTTCTCGCAGTTGGAGCCGTAAAAAATGAAATTTGGAGGATGCCTTGGCTGAAATTTTAATGAGCGCCGATGAGTTTCGGCAGATTACCCACGCCATTGAGCAGCAGGTGGGGCAGGTGATCGTGGGCCAGGCCGACCTGGTGCGGCATACCCTGGTCACATTGCTGGCGGGTGGCAATGCCCTGCTGGAAGGTGTGCCCGGCCTGGGTAAGACCATGCTGGTGCGGACCCTGGCGCAGGCGATCGACTGCGGTTTCTCGCGCATCCAATTTACGCCCGATCTAATGCCGGCCGATATCCTGGGAACCAACCTGATCGTCGAGGATGAACAAGGCCGGCGCAAGTTCCAGTTCGAATCGGGGCCGATCTTCTCAAACCTGGTGCTGGCGGATGAGATCAACCGGGCCACCCCCAAGACCCAGTCGGCCATGCTCGAAGCCATGCAGGAGCACAGCGTAACCGTGGCCCGCCTGACCCGCCGCCTGCCCGAACCGTTCTTCGTGCTGGCGACCCAGAACCCGCTGGAGATGGAGGGAACTTATCCCTTGCCCGAGGCTCAGCTCGACCGCTTCTTCTTTAAAATCGACGTACCGTTTCCATCGGTGGAGGACCTGGTAGAGATTGCCAACCGCACCACGGCGACCACCACCCCCCAGGCCTCCGCGGCTGCCAATGGCGAGCAGGTGCGGGCGATGCAGACCCTGGCGCGCGGCGTACCGATTGCTAACCATGTGGTGGCCTTCGCGGCGCGCCTGATCAAAGCCACTCACCCGCAAGACGCCGAAAGCCCGGAGCAGGTGCGTCAGTATGTGCGTTATGGCGCCAGCCCGCGCGGAATGCAGGCTTTGATCCTGGCCGGGAAGATCCAGGCACTACTGGATGGGCGCTTTAATGTGGCCTTCGATGACATCCGCACGGCGGCCCTGCCGGCCCTGCGCCATCGCATGGTGGTCAATTTTGAAGCGCAGGCCGAAGGCATCAGCTCGGATAGCTTAATCGCCGAGTTGATCCGCCAGGTGCAGCCCGAGAAGGCCGGTTAAGATCAAGACGGCACCCTTATTTACGGAAGAATTTTTGCGGCGTTTAGAGCGGCTTTCGCTGGCGGCGCGCAAATCTATCGCCGGGCAAACCCAGGGCGAGCGGCGCAGCCCGCGCCGCGGACAGTCGGTGGAATTCGCCGACTTCCGGCCCTACACCGCCGGCGATGACATCCGGCGCATCGATTGGAACGCCTATGCCCGACTGGAAAAGTTCTTCATCAAGCTGTTTGTCGAAGAGGAGGATGTGACCATCCACTTCATCGTCGACGCCAGCCGTTCGATGCGCTGGGGCGATCCCAACAAGCTGGATTACGCCATCCGCACCGCCGGGGCGCTGGGTTACGTGGCCCTGTGCGGCCTGGACCGCATTACCGCCCTGGCCGTTGGGGCGGGGCGGGATGGAGTCTTCCCACCGCAGCGCGGCAAGCGCCAGGCGCTGGCCTATTTCGATTACCTGCAGGCCCTGGCGAACCCATCTGTCAACCCGGCGGCCGCGGCTGACCCTGCCAGAAGCCTGCGGGTCTATGCCGCCGGGGTGAAACAGGCCGGGCCGCTGCTGATCCTCTCCGACCTGATGGACGACGGCTGGTTGGATGGGCTGCGCGATCTGAGCGCGCGCGGTTTCGAAATTTCGCTGATCCACATTCTGGCGCCGGATGAAGCTGAGCCGGTATTGGAAGGTGACCTCAAGCTGCTGGACGCAGAAGGTGGAGCGGCGGTGGAAATTACCGCCGATTATGAGTTGCTGAGCCGTTACCGCCAGAATTTGGGAACGTGGCAGGCCGGGTTGAAAGAGTTCTGCCTGCGGCGCGGCATGCATTACGTCCCGTTGGTCACCAGCCTGCCGCTGGACCGGCTGCTGTTCCAATGGATGCGCCAGCGGGGGCTGCTGCGATGAACTTTCTCGCCCCGGCCGGCTTTGCCCTGGCTTTGTTGATCCCGGTGATCGTGGCTTTTTACCTGCTCAAGCTGCGCCGCACCGAGCGCGAGGTTTCCAGTACCTACCTGTGGCGCAAGATGGTGCGCGACGTGCAGGCCAATGCCCCCTGGCAGAAGCTGAGACCCAATCTGCTGCTCGTGCTGCAACTGCTCTTCCTGGCGGCCTTGATCCTGGCGATTGCGCGGCCTTTCTCGCCCGGCCTGGACGCGGTTGGGCAGACGGCCATCCTCATTTTGGATTCGTCTGCCAGCATGTCGGCGACCGATGTGCAGCCGACCCGCCTGGAAGCGGCCAAGGCGCGCGCGGCTCAGATTGTGGACGAGATGCCCGAAAATGGACGGGTGACGGTGATCGAAGCCGGCAGTTCGGCGCGGTTGCGGGTGGCCTCGACCCAGGACCGGCGCCTGGCACACCAGGCCATCGAGCAAATTCAGCCCGGTACGGGCGGGGCCGAACTGGGACTGGCTCTGCAGTTGGCCTCGGCCGTTGCCAGCCGCCAGCCGGATACCGATATTGTGGTGCTTTCGGACGGGCGCGGGAGCCTGCCGCAGCGGCTGAGCCTGCACGGCCGGCTGCGCTATGTTCCCATCGGCTTGAGCGGGGAGAATCTGGCCATCGGCCAGCTCAACCTGGCATACCCGGCCGCGGGCGGTTTGCAGGCCTTCATCCAGGTGACCAATTACGGCCGCAAGGCTGCCCAACGCCGCATGACTGTGCTGGCCGATGGGCGGGTGGTCTCGGTGTATGACCTGAACGTGGCGGTCGGCGGCACCCAGGCGGTGGTCGCGGCCGATTTTCCGGCGGGCGCCGCGCTCATCCAGGCCCGCCTGGAGGGCAGCGACCCGCTCGCGGCGGACGACCATGCGCAAGCCGTCGTGCGCCGGCCGCAGCCGGTGAAAACCGCGCTGGTTTCAAACGGCAGTCTTTTCCTGCGCACGGTCTTGAGCCTGCTGCCCAACATCCAACTGACCGAAGTTAAGCCCGGCGAGCCCCTGCCGGCCGGCAGTTACGACCTGTACCTGTACGACCGCAATTTTCCAGAGGTCCTGCCAGCGCAAGGGGCGCTGTGGTTTGTGGCCCCGCCGAAAAGTTCTCCGTTTTTCAAAGTAACCGGGCTGGTCGAAGCCCCGCTGGTGCGCGCGGTGGACCCGGAAGACGCGCTGCTGCGCAACACCAGCCTGGACGGCATTAACGTGCTCGACAGCGTTTCTGTGGATCTGCCCGAATGGGCCACGGCGGCTGTGGCCGGAGATTTGCCAGACGGCAGCAGCGTGCCGCTGCTGATGTACGGCGATACGGGCGGGCGGCGCATCGCCGTGCTTGCCTTTGACCTGAGCCATTCCGATTTTGGCCTGAATGTGGCTTTCCCGATCACCCTGGCCAATACGATCAGTTGGTTGGTTCCGGCCAGCGGAGGGGCACTGCCGGCGCAGCTGCGGCCGGGCGAGGCGCTGGTTGTGAACCTGCCGGCGGGGGTCGCCATGGCTGGGTTGACCCGGCCGGACGGCCAGACGACCCGTGCCCAGGCGGCAGATGGGCGGGTGAGTTTCAGCGATACGACTCAACTGGGTGTTTACCAGGTGGAGTGGTCGGGCCAACCACCGCTGCATTTCGCGGTCAACCTGTTTTCACCGGGTGAGTCCAATATGCTGCCTTTGGATAATTTACCCGGGGTCGAGGCCGGGACGGACCCGGGCGCAGGCGCAGCCGAGGCTGGCAAGCAGGAATGGTGGCGCACCCTGGCCGGTCTGGCCTTGCTGCTGCTGCTGGCAGAATGGCTGGTTTACCAGCGCGCCGCAGTGCGCAGGCTGTGGGACTCTTTGCGCACCTGGCGCACAGGCAACCGCGTGGGCGCGCCTGAACGAAAATGACCCTGGCGAGAGCGTCTTACCGGGGCTGAGCAAGGAAAAAGCGAATGTCGGTATCTTTCATTTATCCGGGATTTTTATGGGGACTGCTGCTGATCCCCCTGACGGTGGGACTGGGGCTGATCGGGCGGCGCAGTTGGAGCAAGGCGCGCCTGTGGGCCGGGTTGGGCCTGCGCGCCCTGCTGTTGGCCCTGATCGTGCTGGCATTGGCCGGATTACAGATCCACCTGCCTTCCAGCACGCTGAGCGTGGTATTCGTTCTGGATAAATCGGACAGCATTGCGCCGCCGCAGCAAGCCGGCGGTGAAGAAACCATCCGCCTGGCGATCCAGGCCATGCCTTCCGGTGATCGGGCGGCGGTGGTGGTATTTGGCAAAGACGCCCTGGTCGAGCGCCTGGCCGGCCCGGAAACGGGTTTGGCAGCGCTGGCCTCGGTGCCGGTAACCACCCGTACCGATATTTCCAGCGCGCTGCAATTGGCGCTGGCCCTTTTCCCCGATGAGGGTGCCAAGCGCATTATCCTGCTTTCGGATGGGCGTGAAAACCTGAACCAGGCCCTGCAGCAGGCCGAAATTGCCGGGATGGAAGAAATCGAAGTGCGCTACTCGCCTTTGAGCGGCGACACGGGCACCGCCGAAGTGCTGGTCGAGCGCCTGGAAGCCCCGGTGCAGACCCGCCAGGGTCAGAACATTACTCTGGCCATCGCGATCCGCAGTACGGTCACTACCGGGGCCACCCTGCGCGTGCTGGCCGACGGCGAACCGGTGGAAAGCCGCGAGGTGCTCTTGAAGCCGGGCAGCAACGCGTTCGATATCCCGATTCCCGAGCAGGCGCCGGGTTTTCACCGCTTCCGGGTTCAGATTGTGCCGGACCGCGACAACCGGCTGCAAAACAACGAGAGCAGCGCATTCACCGTCGTCCAGGGTCCGCCCGCGGTGTTGTTGGTGGAGGGCCAGGCGGGCGAGGCAAAGAACCTGGAGGATGCCCTGCGGGCCGCCAAGGTGGTGACGACCACCATTTCGCCACAGCACCTGCCGGGAACACTGGCAGAACTGGCCCAGTATGACGCGATCGCCCTGGTGGATGTGCCGGCCGATCAGATGCCGGTCAGCGCGATGGACAATCTGCCGGCTTATGTGCGTGATCTGGGCCGCGCACTGCTGACGGTGGGCGGTGAAAACGCCTACGGCGCGGGCGGCTATTTGCGCACTCCGTTGGAGACGGCCTTACCGGTAAACATGGACGTGCAGTCCAAAAAGCGCGAGTCGAACCTGGCCCTGGTTCTGACGGTCGATAAATCGGGCAGCATGGGGCGCTGCCACTGCGACAGCCCCGACCTCAATCAAAGCTATACCGCGCGCGAGACTGGCCTGCCCAAGGTGGATATCGCCAAAGAAGCTATCATGCGTTCAGCCAACGCGCTCAGCCAACAGGATTACGTGGGCGTGGTGGCTTTCGATGCCGTGGCGCGTTGGGCCTATCCGCTGCACCTGCTGCCCGATCAGACCACCCTCGAAAACGCGATTGGCGCGGTGAAGGCGGAGGGCCAGACCAATTTACAGTCGGGTCTGGAGGCGGCGTTTGCGTCCCTGCAGCAGGTCGAAGCCCGGCGCAAACATGTGATTTTGCTGACCGACGGCTGGTCGCGCAGCGGCGACCTGATTGCGACCGTGACCAAGATGCACGCGGCCGGGATCACGGTGAGTATTGTCGCCGCCGGGGGTGGTTCAGCGGAAAATCTGAAAGAGCTGGCCACACTGGGCGGCGGGCGCTATTACGCCGCCACGGATATGCTGCAGGTCCCCGACATTTTCCTCAAAGAAACCGTCACCTCAGTCGGCGAATACCTGATCGAGGAACCGTTTTACCCGGTTCCGGCGAACCCATCGCCCATCTTGCGCGGGATCGACACGGCGAAACTACCGCTGCTCAAGGGCTATAACGGCACGACCGCCAAAAACACCGCCCGCATCGACCTGCTGACCCCGCGGGGTGATCCGCTGCTGGCTTCGTGGCAGTATGGCCTGGGCCGGGCGGCCGCCTGGACTTCGGATTTGAAGGGCAAATGGTCCGCCGAACTGGTGGCCTGGGATGGGTTCCCGCGCCTGATGGCCCAACTGGCGGCCTGGTTGATCCCCCCGGCGGCGGAGGAAGGCTTGAGCGCCCGGGTTTCACAGCAGGAGCAAGGCTCGCTGCTCCAACTGGGAGTGAACGACGCAAAGGGCAGCCCGCTCAACAATATCAATGCCAATGCGCATGTGATCCTGCCAAATCTGAAAACGGAAGATATTCCCCTGAAACAGGTGGGCGCCGGCCAGTACGCGGCGACGGCTGCGTTTGACGAGCCGGGCACCTACCTGGTCACCTTGAGTGCTAAAGATGACATCCGTCCGATCGGCCAGATCACTACCGGCCTGGTGGTGCCTTATTCACCGGAATACCGCGCCGGCACGCTCAATCTGGACCTGCTTGAGCGCCTGGCGGCCCTGACCCGTCCGAAAACCGCACCGGCGGATGCGACGGGCGCACTGAACCAACCGCAGGATGCCTTTACCCACAACCTGCCGGCAGCTCCCGGCTCGCGCGAGTTGTGGCAGACCCTGCTGGTGCTAGCGGCGCTGTTTTTCCCGTTAGATGTGGCGCTGCGCCGCCTGCAGCTCAGCCGGCGGGATGTGGCGCTGGCCCGGGCCTGGTTTGTGGACCGTCTGCCGCTGCGGCCTGGCCTGCCAGGGCGCCGGGTTGGCGAACCGCGCCGGTTGGAAGGTCTGTTCCAGGCCCGCGGGCGGGCCCGCGAGCGCAGCACTGCCCCAAAACCCCAATCCCCCGCAGGTGCCCCCGCGGAAGCCCCGGGCAAGCCGGTCCCACCCGGCGCGCCCATCCCGCCGGCCCCACCGGCTGCTGCACCCGCCAACCAGGATGCGCTGGCCCGACTGCGCGAAGCCAAAAAACGCGCGGGGAAAGGAAGATCTTGATGCGTTGCCTGCGCCTGGGTCTGTGTTAGGGGTACCTGCAGCAGATTCACCCAGAGAAACCTGGCCATGCCGCTCAGTATTTGGGACCCCCAGCGCTCATGGCGGCAAGGCGGCTCCATCGGCGGCCCAATGGCCGGCAAGCATGTCGTCTTCAAGTTCTTCCCGAAAGGGCTTTAGAGCTTTCTGAACCAGATCAGCACTTCAGGATCCGGTTCAATCGCCTGCGACACTTCTATCAGCCGGTGGGTAAAATCGGTGATCTTCCCATTTTCGATGGTCAGATCCAATCGAGTCAAGAAGGATCCCTGGCTGCCCGATTGGGTGACCAATGCCGTGCCCAGGCGCACGGCCTGTTCCAACCGGTGATGCGTGTGAGCGCTCAAATCTACATCGACCCCAGGAATTTCTTTCATCAACTGCATATCTTGAGGGAAACCCAGGTGCGAGTTAAGCAGCACCAGATCGACTTTTTCCTGCTCGCGCAAGGTGCGAATGACGCCGGGCAGTTCCTCTGCCCCATCCGTGAAAGATACGCCTTCGCTAAATTGGGGCGGCATCGTCTTGTCGACAATGTTCGAAGCAATCCCAGCGATACCGATGCGCAGACCGGCTACCTCTACCACATCATAGGGCTTGAAGTACAGGCCGCGGCGGCATGATGGGCGGTCACACCGGGCGCAGCGCCGGTCGCGGAATGCGCGGCTACGGCACGGATGACCCAGCGACCTGCCCGTACTTCAACCAGGCGGCGCAAAAAAAGCGGGATGTCTTTCCCAAAAGAGGCATGGTTCATCATGCCTCTTTTGGATTCCCGCATTAGCATTGTTCGCGGATTTTATTTACGAAGACTTTCTACCACCTGTACCAACCCCCAGCGCCCATCCCCACCATAACAATTGGAACACGTCCCGTAATACACCCGGAGCATATCGGCCGTGCCGCGCGGTTCGAGCGTCCCGATGGTAAACCAGATGCCCACGCCGGTCACCGCCCCCACCCCGGTGATCAGGATAGCAGCAAACTTGAGCAGGTCATGCGAAAAGGCCGTTCATTGAGCAGAATTGCGCCGGTAACCGATATACTCGCTGATGGCAATCATCCCAAAAACGCCAATGGCACATCTATGACTGAAGAAAACATGGATGACTGCGTTCAACGCAATCGTCATTCCGTTTCCCAGGCCAGGAATCTGAAACGGTGGGAACTGCATGGCGCACCTCCTTATTTCTGATAATGCGGGCGCGGCTGGGATCGGTGCCCTCTGGCTCGACGGCGACATCTATTTCACGAGCGGACCGGGGACGCGCAAGTCCCGCAATCTGGCCGCGAATCCGGCCTGCACGATCTCTGCCAGTCTGGCGACTATCGACATTGTCCTCGAAGGCGAGGCGCTCAGGGTAACCGGTGGGTCGAGCCTGCATTTTCCAGGTGGAGGATTGGCTGGGAGTTCAGCACCACCACCGTCAGCACCAGGCAGATCGCCGCTGCGAACAGGTACCACAGTTGCACACCCAGCAGATCGGAGAGCGGGCCGGCTACGGCAAGGCCAAGCGGCGAGATGCCCATCGTGATGCTGAGCATGGTGGTGAATACACGCCCCTGCATCTGCGGCGGCACCACAACCTGCAGGATGGCGAAGAAGGGGCCGTTTGCAATCGGGTTCATAACACCCATCACAAACATCCCGGTCAGGCCGATGCCAAAGGCGTAAGAAGGAGCCAGGCCCACCATCAGCGCCCCCAGGCCAAGGCCGGTCACTCCCAGGAGGATCGTGTAAATGCGGCGTTTGAATCCACCCCAGGCGCCCAGGATCAGCCCACCGCTGACTGTGCCCAGCCCAAAAGCCGCGCTCATCCAGCCGAGCTGCAGTGCCTCACCGCCAAAATGGCGTGTGACCAGAATTGGAACCAACGAGAAGGCCGGCGCCAGCATCAGGTTGAGCAGGGTGGAGATCAACAGGATCCCCAGCAGTCCCGGCCAGTTGAAGATGTAGCGAAAACCAGCACGCAGATCCGAGAGGATCGAAGGCTGCGCGAGGATTGCTTTCGGGCGGGCCGGTGGGCGCGGAATGTGGAACAGGCCCAGCAGACCGACCGCGATCATGGCCGTAATCACATCAATGCTCATAATCCAACCCAGCGGTATCAGTCCCATCAGCAATGCACCCAGGGGCGGTGTGGCAATATTCGTAATCCCTTGCAGAGCCTGATTCAATCCGGCCACACGGGCCAGTTGCTCTTCAGGTACCATCAGCGAAGTAGATGACTGCACTGCTGGGAACTGGAAGGCCCCGGCTATGGCACGCACAAAAATGATCAAGAAGACATGCCAGACCTGGATTTGCCCGCTCAAAAATAGCAGTGCCAGCAGCAGCGCGCCCAGGGCACTGACACTGTCCGAAATCATCAGAATGGCCTTGCGGTTCCAGCGGTCTACCAGGACCCCCACCAGCGGTCCCAAAACGACCATCGGCAGCAACCCCACCATCGCAGCCACTGCCAACAGGGTAGCGGAACCGGTGGTTTGGGTAATCCACCAGATAAGCGCAAACTGGGCCAGACCGCTGCCAAACAGTGAAAAAGCCTGCGCGGTCCAAAAAGCTCCGAATATCTTTTCCCAGGAGGTGTTTTTGTTCATCTGCATCCTCGTTACTTGTGCTATAATACCAAAAGGTATTTAGATACGTTAAGAATATATATACTAGTTAGTATTCAGATACTATATAGTATACGTATTGCGTATTGATTTGTCAAGGCCCAATTTTGAAGAATTTTTCAGGAGACATCCGATGCCTAATCCTCGTTTGACCCGTGAAGAAAGCCGCCAACAAACCCGAACGCGGCTGCTTGAAGCCGCCGTGCAGGTCTTCAGCCGGCGCGGATATCAGGCCGCCACCGTGGATGAAATTGCCGAAGCTGCCGGATATTCAAAAGGGGCAGTCTATTCGAACTTTTCCAGCAAAGAAGAACTTTTCCTGGAACTGCTCGATCAACGCTTTGCCCTGGAACGCGCCAACTGGCCTGGCATAGCCAATTTGATTGTTCCGGCCGGTGAGCCTATTCTGGATGAAGTGGATCACTACATCGAGGCGATCCGTTCGGATCGCGATTGGGTAATTTTGCTAATGGAGTTCATGCTATATGCCCTGCGGGATGAAAAGGTCTGGCGTTTGGTGCAGCCGCGCATCCATGCATTGCAGCAGGACATGCAAGCTACGCTGGTCGAATTGTATGCTGCGCGTCAGTTACAGCCGGAACTGCCCATTGAAATGCTGCCGCATGCCGTCATTTCGCTGGGTGTAGGCCTCAGCCTGCAGTATTTTATGGACCCGCCCGCCTTCCCCCACAATATGTACGGGCCCGTACTGCGCAGTCTATTGAAAAGCAAGGAGATTACATGACCACAATTCCTTTCCCTCCCATGATCCAATCCATCTTCGAAGAATTCATTCCCATTTGCCAGCAGCTTGCCGGCGATCAGCGCTGCGCCATCTCGGTGGGCGGCTCGCTCGGCAAAGGCACCTGGGACGCCCGCTCGGATATCGATTTTCGCCTGTTTACCGAGCGCAAGCTGCCGGGGCGCGGCCAGCAGCCCGAGTTATGGGCGGCCTGCGATGCCGCCATTACGAACTGGAAAATGCGCGGCATTAATATTGATGGCGTTTGGGCGCGTTCGGTAGGCGAGATCGATGCGGCGCTGGACGGCTGGTTTAGCGGTGAGATCAGGCCAGAGGAGCGAGTCTGGACGATCTGGGGATATCATATCCTGACCGATATTAACAACCAGTTTGTGATCGCAGATCCTTATCAGATCATTGCCACCTGGAAAGAACGCCTGAGGCGATATCCCCCGGCGTTGAAACAGGCGATCCTGAATAAATTTCTGGCATCGCTGCGCTACTGGCGCACAGACTATCATTATGCCCACAAAGTCGAGCGCGGCGATGCGGTCTTCCTGGCGGGACTTACCTCTAAATTAATCCACGAAATCATCCAGATTTTGTTCGCTCTCAATGAAACCTATTGCTGCGGTGACGGCTCCAATCTGGCTTTTGTCGAAAAGTTCACGTTTCTCCCCGCAAATTTTCCGGCCAGGGTTCAAGCGATTCTATATCCTCAGACTGCGGATGCGTTCGCAGTGCAGTATACCGCGCTGATCGCGCTCATTGATGAAGTGATCGCACTCGCCTGAAAAATTACCCGAAACCAACCTGAATAAATATTCTAACCTAAAAATATATTCATAAAGCATGGTCGAGTACTTAACTCGACATTTTGGATATGCTACACTGTCGCTAGAATAAAATCAGCATCTAGAATATATATTCATACAGACCGGCAAGGTGTCATTGCAGTTTCTCTATTCCTTCATTTCCAGGAATGGAATCCCTTAAGCTACCTCTAAATTGGTATTGAGTCGTCGTTTTGGCTTACCTTCGTCCGCTTTTGAACGGACGGTTCAAACTACATCTCTTTTCTTATGAGGTGTATTGATTATGCCAACGCAGGTTGAAAAATGGGGTTTCTTCGAGCTCGCGCTGCAGGCCCAGGCATCTGGCAACCCATATCTGGATGTCACGCTTGAGGCTGATTTCAAACTTCAGGACCGCCAGTTCTATGTCCTTGGATTTTACGATGGGGAAAATACCTATAAACTGCGCTTTATGTCGGATCAAGAAGAGACCTGGTCTTATACCACCCATAGTAATCTCCCGGCATTGGATGGGCAGCAGGGCGAAGTGATCTGTGGGGCCCCCTCGGTGAATAATCATGGGCCGGTGCGCGTCGCGGATACCACCCATTTTGCCTATGCCGATGGCACCCACTATATCCCGGTAGGAACCACCTGTTACGTCTGGAATCTGCAGGGTAATGAAATAGAGGAACGCACCCTGAAGACCCTGGAGCATGTGCCTTTTAATAAAATGCGCATGAGCGTTTTTCCAAAGCGTTACGCATTCAACAACAACGAACCGCCCTCCTATCCCTTCCCTGGGAAGGTCACCCGTGAGGGGCTGCCGGCCTACTTGAACGATTATCGCAATCAGGAACCACCGGATTTCTGGGATTTCAGCCAGTTCAATCCGGAATATTTCCGCCACCTGGAGCAGCGCATCCTGGACCTGGGCCAGCGCGGCATTGAAGCCGACCTGATCCTCTTTCATCCCTATGATTTTGGCGCCTGGGGGTTTGACCGCATAGGCGGTAACATAAGGCCAATTTCGTGATTAGCGAGACAACCCCATCCCTCCCCGGCCCTCCCTTTCCCCTGCAGGGAAGGGAGGGAGAAAAACATAATGGTTCTTTTTGCCAGCTTTTGCTGGCAAAAAGAACCAAAAAAAATAGAATCTCCCCTTCTCTCCCCGGTTTTTGGGGAGATGAAGGGGGCAGGGGGATGAGAGGGGTGGGCGGATGATCTTATGTTACCGCTTATGGGGGTTGACCGGATGCCGGCTGAGGTCAACGACCGCTTACTGCGCTACCTGGTAGCCCGCCTGTCGTGCATCGATATTCTCAACGTACTCTACAATCACGTCATGGATATCACACCGCAAAATTTCTCCCAGGTGAACCGCGACCATTATATTCACAGCAAGGGGCATTCGGTAGAGGCGCTGTACGCGGTCCTGGCAGACCAGGGTTTTTTCCCGGCCGCGGCCCTCCAAACGATTGAGCGGCGCGGTTCCGATTTTATTGGCCATCCAACGCGGCAGGTTCCTGGAATTGAACAGAATACCGGGGCGCTCGGGCACGGTCTGTCCGTTGCAGTCGGTATGGCAATCGCCGCCAGGAAAGATGGCCGGGCGAACCGCATCTTTACCATAGCAGCATGATTATGAAAAATAGTTGCCTGGGCGTTATTTTTGGGAATCGAGACTTTTTCCCCGTTCACCTGGTCAGCAGTGCGCGGCAGGATATTCAGATCCACCCCGCAGCGCGCACACCACCTCAGCCAGCGTGCCGGCGCTGCCGACATTGCCCGGAAAGATGATGTAGGGCGTGCCGGGGAAGCGGCTTTCCGCGCCCAGCCGCCAGACGGCCACCCCGGGCGCCACCTGTCCCAACACGCGGGCAACGCGCACCCCCAGGCCTTTGGTGGCGGTATCGCTGGAGGTGATGCCGCCTTTGGCGACGATAAAGCGCGGGGTGATGTGGATCGCCCGCACCACTCCCACCAATGCATCTGAAATGTTTTGGGCAATCTGCAGGGTCTCATGGCGGGTCAGGCCGGGCACATGCTCGCGGCTGGTGTAGACCAGGGCCACCTGTCCGTCTGCGATGGCCTGATTTAAAGCTGCCGCCACCGTGGCAATTTCCGCGGCGCGCGTGGCGGGGTTGAGTACGTGGGCAACGTTCAGTTCGACACTGCGCAGGCCGTCCAACGCTAGCAGTTGGTCCAGTTGTGCGCTCGATTTCTGAATATATGAACCCACCACAACCAATCCGCCCTGCCCTGGCCCGCCGGGTGAGACTAACTGGGCCGCGGTCAATAAAGGCTGATCTGTGATACCGCCGCGCACCTTGACGAAGGCAGCCGCGGTGCGGAAGAGAAAGCGTTTCCCGGCGGCCTCTGCCTGCAAACATCCGGCCACGAACACCTCAACATCGCTATAACTGGCGCAGTTCACAATCACCGGGGTAAACCCGCGGACCTGGCTGAGGATATTCGCCACTGCCGGCGGTCCGCCGTGCCGCAGGGTATCGAGCGAAATCGAGATGACCTGGTCGGCGCAAAAACGGCCCGCCGTCTTTTCTGCCACCCAATCGCGCAAGTTGGAGGCGCTGTAGCCAAATGCAGGGTCGCGCGCGTATTCGGTCTGCGCCGCCGGCACCAGCTTTTCCCCTTCCTGAACCCAATGCACATCCTGGATGGTAAAACGTCCGCCTTCCGGAAAGAACGGGATGAGCACCTGTCCATCGAATGCCACGCCGGTTTCATGCTGCAGCGTTTCTGCCAGTGTGTCAATTTCCAGGGGATAATGCCCGCGCAGGGTGGAGTCGCTGCGGCTGATCAGCACAAATTCACACCCGCTGGCTCTGGCGGCCTGCGCCAGGTGGCTGGCGATTTCGCGCTGGATGGCGCGCGATTGGGCGGGGGGCAGGCTGCGCGAATTGGTCAAAATGTAGAAAAGCCGGTCGTTGCCGCGTAAGGCGGCGCTCAATTGGGAAACCGACCATTCGGTTAGAATATTCACATCATGCACCGTTTGCGTACCGGTGGGGTCATCATCCAACACCACGATGCGGCGATCGGAACGGCGCACCTGCTGCTGTATCGCGGCAAACAGGGCGGGGTCGTGCCATTCGGCGGGCAGGGCAGCCCAAACATCGGCTTTTAGCACCGGCCGCGGCAAGGATGCGGGGTTAACCATTCGGATCCGATGCTCGCTTCAACTGGCTGAATGCCCGCTGGATAACGCTCAAATGGGCAGGGTGGACCATAATCGGGTGTCTCATGCTTTATCTCCAATCAATGAACGGATGTTTTGCAGAATCGAATATTACTACCCTCCGCATTTTCGTGGTAGGCCCGATTAAATTATATTCCATCCCTTTCTTCGGAGTGATCCACGGTAAGCGCCAGTGCTTCAGAAACCAATTTTTTAGGATTTTAATAGATTGTGTCAGGGACATAGATAGCTGCTTTCGGATAGCATGGCAGGGTAGGAAAGGGCCAATTAAATGTCAAAAAAGAAAAAATCTATTCGTGTCAAATTGATTGCCAACCCGGGCGCAGGGGATGCTGCCAAAGCAGCCCTTCGGATTGAGCAAGTGGTGCGTTACCTGATGGATGAGGGCCTCAAGGTGGACCTGGCTCTGGCTCATCCCAAAGATGAAGCCATCCCGATTGCTAGACAGGCTGTTAAAGATGGCTATGATGTGGTGATCGCCATGGGCGGGGATGGCACGATTGGGGTCGTGATTCGCGGCATCGCGGGCTCAAAGGTGCGCCTGGGAATTATCCCAGCGGGGACGCAAAATGATATTGCCGCCAGTCTGGGGATTCCTGAGGATTTGAAGGCGGCCTGTGCCTTGATCGCGGCTGGCCCTACCCGCAAACTGGATTTAGGCCAGATCAGCACTCGGAAAAATAAAAAGTTCGTCTTTTTTATGGTAGCTGCCATTGGTCTTACCGCAACACTCTATCCCGATGTTAATAAAGCCACTGAAGGGAAATGGGGAAGTATGAAAGACGCGTTGATGACACTGCTGAAAAATAAACCCACCCCGACCGTTTCGTTGACGCTGGATGACGAAAGTAAAATAGAAGTCGAAAGCATGGTAGTCACCGTGGCCAATACGCCTGTTTCCGGAGCAAAAAACATGGTGGCCCCCGATGCGTCGATGGAAGATGGGCTGCTGGACATTGCTGTATACCCGGATTTTACGAAGGCAGAATTGGTCAGCTATTTCGTCCGGAGCGCTCACGAAAAAACCCCTCCGGATGGGCGCATCCAGCGCTACCGCGCGCGAAAAATTGAGGTGAGGACTTCACCAAAGCTTGATATCGCGGCGGAAGGAATCTTGTTGGGGAAGGGTTCGGCCCGGATTAAGGTCCTGCCAGGTGCGCTGCGGGTGATTGCCCCCCAGCCAGGCGCAGGCGCGGAAAAACCGTTGGATGAGACGGCCCAGGAACTGCCGGAACCGCTTTCTCCGATTACTCCATAATGATTCTCAGGCCACTCTACCACAACCGTCGAGATTGGCCGTGTGACCAACCCGGTTGCGCAAGAATTAGCATTTGACACAGCGCCAGATATAGGTGTTTCACAAAAATGAAAGCCGGCTCGTTTCGAGGGGCGCTAACCCCCGAAAAAAAGCTCGCTTGGGGTGGATGCTGCTTTTCTACTTACGCACCACCGGCAGGTAGAATGAGCGCATCTCTCCCAGGCTGGTCTGCCAACGGTGATAGAAAATGTTGAGCAAAGGGATCAATTCGTCGGTCGCTTTACGACTGCGGGTAATGTTGGGGTGATCGTCGCCTGACGAGGATAAATAGTAGGAATTGTTCATGCCAGCCGTGAAGACGTGCTCGATTGCGCCGGCGGTGTAGCGATGATGGTTGTTGGGACCGGTCAGCGCGTTGTAGAAGTCGAAGACGGCCACGTTATTCAGCGAATAACCATTGCTTGACCGCCAACTATTCATCAGCCATTGGTTGAAGGCGCGCGCGTTGGCGGCGTAGCTACCATCCTGGAGCGGCGGTGCGGTGATGACTATAAAAAGTTTATTGGGGTGCTGGCCGAAATACTGCAGGATTTGGTTGTAGACCCATTTTGCGTGACCGACGGTCAGCGCGCCATTCGGGTCGGGTGGATCATTGGGATAGCCCTCCAACGCGGAATTTGGAAAGCAGGATTTGAACAGGATGATCTCGTATTCGCCGCCCGGATCGGTAGCGAGATGCGTGTAGGTGGAATGCTTTCCGCTTTCATTATAAAGCGCGTTCATAAACTTTTTAGCAAGTTATATGCTTTTGACTGGAATCATTCGGAATGCAGAAATTGAGATATAATTTCTTAAGTAATCCACGTTCACTACCTGTTTTGGAACTATTCAAATGAAAACCTGCTTCCGTCATACCTGAATTCAGCAATCGAGTGCAAGGCTGCACTCGTTGCTGTTACTGCGCTTGTCTCGGCGTGGTGGAGGCTGGATCGTGTCCTAATTTTATTAAGCCTCCCAAATCGCTGTTGGCATGCGCCAGCGGCGGTTTTTAATTTGGCAATTGCGCCCATAAAGCGGCGTATAAATCAATTTACAGGAGGTTGATATGTCTGTACCCGATTCTGAGACTGTTCTACTGGTCACCCGCAACGGCATGGGGGATGCTGAGCCGGAACTGCAGCAAAAGCTGATTACAACTTATTTCAAATTGCTGGATGAGAATCAAATCCTTCCAGCAGTGATCTGCTTTTACGCCAATGGTGTAAAACTCGTTGTCGAGGGTTCGCCCGTGATTGATGTGCTCAAATCGCTGGAGGCCAAGGGCGTTCGCCTGATCTTGTGCAACACCTGCCTCAAATACTATAACCTGGCTGACCAGGTTCTGGTCGGCATTGTGGGCGGCATGACCGATATCCTTGAAGCACAGCGCCGCGCAAGCAAAGTCATCTCGTTATAGCTGAGCACAGTCAATGAAAACCTACGCCTTGCGTTTTACACCCTGGTGAAGATCCCAAACTCGCCCTGGATTCGTTTGCCCAAAGCCGTCAATTGGAAGCCGCTTGTGTCTTAACCTGCGTTGGCAGTTTGTGTAAAGCCCTGCTGCGCTTTGCCAACCAGGAGCAAGCGATATTCTTAGAGGGAAAATACGAAATCGTCTCGTTGACAGGTGCGCTTTCGATCCACGGGCGCATTACCATATCGCCATATCGGATGGCGAGGGCCGTACTTATGGCGCGCATTTGATGGACGGCAGCGAATTCTATAGACCGCCGAGATCGTCCTGGCAGAGTTGGAAGAGGTTCGCTTCTTACGCTCGTTTGACCCCCAGACCGGCTACCCGGAGCTGGATATCCAGCCCAATTCATAAAAGGAGCACCCTCATGTCTCTCAAAGACAACTCAAGAAAGATTTCTCAACCATCAGGTTAACCCTGATGGCCGTAGCCATCGTACTAAATATTGTCATAGGCCAGGTGGTTTCCCTGCTGAAACTGCCCATCTTTTTAGACTCGATTGGTACCGTCCTGGTCACAATGCGGATGTGATGGCCTCCCAGCTGCTCACCCAGGCTGGGATTTGGTTGGCTGCGTTATACAAAGGCCGCCCAACTGGCGATAGCGCACGGTCTGTGGCCCCGCCTGGTGGAGCAGACCGTCCAACCCGCGGGAGTATAGATCTGGATGCGAGACGCAAACAGAAAGGCTAAACCCCAATCCGGGGATCAGGATTTTCAGTTCACAGGAGAGAAAAGGAGCTAAACCATGCAAACTAAATCATCGAAACTGGCTGCCCCGCCCCTGATGCCCGGCAGCCCGATCTTTGGCAGCGTGTTCGACCTGACCCGCGACCGGCTGGCATTTATGAGCCGCCTGGCGGAACTGGGGACCGTGGCGCGCTTCCGCATGTTCAACCTGGTAGTCTACCAAATTTCTCAGCCCGAAGCCGTGCAGCACATTCTGCAAGATAATGCCCGTAATTATGTCAAAGGCAAATTGTTCGATCCCTTTCGCAGCCTGGTCGGCAACGGTCTGTTTGTTTCTGAAGGCGATTTCTGGCTGCGCCAGCGCCGCCTGATGCAGCCGGCCTTTCACCAGCGCCGCCTGGCAGCCCTGGTGGACGGCATGGTGGCCGAAACCCGGGTCTCGCTGGAACGCTGGGCCCAGGCCGCCGCGGCCGGGCAGGGGATCAATATGGCCGAAGAAACCACCGCCCTGGCCATGCGCGTGGTCACCCGGGCCCTGTTCAGCAGCGGGCTTTCCGGTGGAGAAAAGCGCCTGTCAGAGGCGATCACCGTCATTATTGATGAACTCGGATTGCGCTTTGAGATGCCATTCTACCCGCCCTTGGGCTTCCCCACCCCGCGCAACCGGTGCACCCGGGCGGCCGTGGGTACCATTGATGACGAAGTGTATGCCATCATCAGCCGCCGCCGGGCCAACCCGGAGGTGAAGGATGATCTGCTTTCCATGTTGATGGAAGCGCGGGATGAAGGTGACGGCAACGGCATGGATGACCACCAGTTGCGGGATGAGGTGCTGATCATGTTTGCCGCCGGGCACGAGACCACCGCCAACGCCATGGCATGGGCTTTTTACGAACTGCAACGTAATCCGGATGTACTGGCTAAGCTGCGTGCTGAGTTGGATGAAGTGCTGGGCGGGCGCGCCCCTACCGCCGCCGATCTGGCGAAACTGGTCTATACCCGCATGGTGATCGATGAAGTGCTGCGCCTGTATCCGCCGGTGTTCATCACCAACCGCCAGGCGCTTCAGGATGACGAAGTCGGCGGATTCCACATTCCAGCCGGAGCGGTGGTGGGGGTGAGCCCTTATACCGTCCAGCGCGACCCGCGCTACTGGCAGGATCCGGAAACCTTCAACCCCGAGCACTTCAGCGCCCAGGCGGCGGCCGGGCGCCCGCGTTTTGCCTACTTTCCCTTTGGCGGCGGTCCGCGCCAGTGCATCGGCAAGGATTTTGCCCTATATGAGGCGGCCGTGGTGCTGGCGATGGCGGCTCAGCGCTTCGACTGGCAGTTGGCCCCCGGCGAAGTAGTTTACCCGCAACTGCGGGTCACTTTCCGGCCCAATGCGGTGCGGTTAGTGTTGAAGGAAAGGCAGGCAGCGTGGGGTTGACTGAGGAGCAAGCCCGCCGGGCCGGAGTAGGCTATGCCGCCGCAGAGATCTCTTTCTCCGAACTGGACCGGGCAGTGATTGACGGCCAACCCGCTGGTGTGTGCAAGCTGATCGTCTCCCGCCAGAACCACCGCACCCTGGGGGTGCATGTGGCCGGCGAGCAGGCTTTGGAAGGGCCGCACCTTGCAGCCGCCGGAATCACTGCCGGTATGTGGGTAGAGCAACTGGCCGAGATGGAAATTGCCTACCCCACCTTTGCCGCAGTGGTCGGCCTGGCCGCCCGCAAACTTGTCCAGGATCTGGGTGTGCGCCCCCTGGCGGCGCAATGGCGCGCCCTGGGGCAACCGCCGGCAGCCGAATGGGAAAAATCTGCTCCTGGTAACGGTTCCCGTAACGATTGAAGGACATCCGCCCCCTATACTGGAACCATACGAGTTAAAAAATGCTGGCGACGATGTTGAAATGGCTGAAAATAGCCCCCAAAGAACCTGAGAATGCCCCGGCAGTTGTGAAAATGGCGGCGGTTCCCCCAGCCCAGGTTCATACGATTGAACTGGATCTGCGCCCGGATGATCCCTTCCGGGTCTACTTGCTCGGGGCTAACGGGGTGGTGGAAATCGATCGTTTGAAGTTGGCTTCACCGGCCCTGAATCGCTTGAAATTCGCCTTGTGTACCGCTGGTCTGCCAGGGCGAGTTGATCGGCCTGCTTTCTACGCGTGTTTGTGACTAAATAAACCTTATGCCTGATTATGATGCTGTGATTGTTGGTGCGGGGCCGAACGGCCTGGCAGCCGCCATTACCCTGGCGCGGCAAGGCTGCCGGGTGCTGGTGCTGGAGGCAAAGAATACGGTTGGCGGCGGGACGCGCACGGCCGAACTGACCCTGCCGGGTTTCCGGCACGATGTGTGCTCGGCGATTCATCCCCTGGGGGTGGCTTCGCCTTTGATGCGCAGCCTGCCCTTGCAACAGTACGGGGTGGAGTGGATTTTTCCGCCGGCAGCCGTGGCTCATCCCCTGGACGATGGCAGCGCGGTTACGCTGGAACGTTCGTTAGCGGAGACCGTTGCCCAATTGGGCGGCGATGGACCGGCCTATCACCGTCTGCTGTCTCCGCTGGCAAATCAATGGCAAAAGGTTGTGGAAGATTTACTGGGTCCGCTGCCCATTCCGCCGCGCCACCCGCTGCTGCTGGCCCGCTTGGGTCTACCCGGCCTGCTCCCCGCGGACTGGCTGGCGCGCCTGGCCTTTCGTGAAACCCGGGCGCGGGCGGTATTTGCCGGGCTGGCGGCGCATGCCATGCTGCCCCTGGAGCAGCCCGCCAGTACCGCCTATGGATTGACTTTGGCGATGATGGCGCACGGGGTGGGCTGGCCCATGGCGCGCGGCGGCTCACAGGCGATCGCGGATGCCATGGCCGCGTACCTGGGCAGCCTGGGCGGTGAGATTTGCACCAATTTCAACGTGCGCTCCATGCAGGATCTGCCCTCGGCCAGGGCAACCCTGTTTGATTTAACACCTCGCCAGATCTTGCAAATCACCGCGGAGCGCCTGCCGGCAGGCTACCGCCGCCAACTGGACCGCTACCGCTACGGCCCCGGGGTATTCAAGGTCGATTATGCCCTCTCCGAACCGGTGCCCTGGAAGGCCGATGGGTGCCGGCGCGCCGCTACCGTCCACCTGGGCGGGACCCTGGAAGAGATCGCGGCCTCTGAACGCGCCCCCGGCCGAGGAGAGCATGCCCCGCGCCCCTATGTCCTGTTTGTCCAGCACACTCTCTTTGACCCCGGCCGTGCCCCGGCGGGTCAGCATACCGCATGGGCTTATTGCCACGTCCCTGCCGGTTCCACGCTCGATATGACCGGGGCAATCGAGGCGCAGATCGAGCGCTTCGCGCCCGGTTTCCGCGATGTGGTGCTGGCCCGCAGCACGCGCAACGCTGCCGAAATGGAGATCTACAATCCCAATTACATTGGTGGAGATATCAATGGTGGCGTGCAGGATCTTCTTCAGCTTTATACCCGCCCGGTGGCGCGTCTCTCGCCATATACCACCCCTGCCCGAGAACTGTTCATCTGTTCCTCTTCTACCCCGCCGGGAGGCGGTGTGCACGGCATGTGCGGTTATCACGCCGCCCGGGCTGCCTTAAAATCGGTTTTATTGTAGATTGGCCGATGGTTGAACGGGGAGTCAACCAAACATCAGGCGGAGTTGCTGGGTGGGCAGTTTTCTCGAACCTGCTTTCACCAACCACTCCACCTATGGTTAAAGGGGCCGGGTCACACTATTCTTTTGTAGAGGCTGCACCCTCTGATGATGTAAACACCCTGCCTGGTGCCCAGGGCGTACCCAGCAGCGTGAGCAGCCAGTGGTCGAGGCCGATCCATCCGGCCGTCTTCCAGGCCAGAACGAGGAATGTGGCCAGGAACAATAACACCGGGTTGGTGCTGACAGTGCCGGCCAACAGATAATTGAAGTTCATAAAGCTGCCAAACAGAGCCGCAATTCCGGTGAAGATTCCCAGAATTAACGCGATTCCAACCAATACCTCACCGACCGCGACCAGGTTGCTCCATACAGAGGCATTTGGCAGCACGACATTTTGCAGGAAACCAGCGTACCAGCCCTGCACATCCGGATGCTCTCCGGTCGCTTTCGCCAAAGCCCCTTTTAAGAAACCCGTCAACGCACTGCCTGCACTGCTGCCGAACCAGGCGGGATTTTGGACTTTCGCCCAACCGGCAATTAACCACTCATAGCCAACATACAGGCGCACGATCAACCACAGCCAGGACATGCGCACATCCCCGAACAAGATCCTTGCCACCGGGGGGTCCTCAAAACGGATAAGTGTCCCGTGTTGGTTTAAAGCATTTTGGGTCGACATTTCTACCTCGAATCCAGAAGATGATCCATCTCACACTCGAATGATAAATTGTGTATGTATTTTATATAGTATATCCGATTGTAAAGGCCGCTATGAAGTGAGAGAGGGTTTATTAGAATATCCATAGGATTCCCCCCGATTTTCATTGATTCAGCAATGGATTCATCCCATGGTTTCATATTTTGTTCATCTCGCCGTGTTATTATCATTCGGTAAGTGAAATAACAAAAACTTGATGAAATACGGATACACTCCGAAAAAGGATGGAGCAAGATGATGGGTCATTATTTTGGATATGGCGGCATGGGCGGGATTGGGATGATCGTGGGTCTGGTGCTGACGATCGCCTTCATCGTAGGGCTGGTTTACCTGGTAGTGTGGGCTGTGCGCCGATTGAGCGTGAATAACCCACTGCCGGCTCCTCTGAATAGCACCGGCCAATCGGCCAGGGATATTGCTCAGGTTCGCTATGCCAAGGGTGAAATTAACCGAGATGAATATCTGAAAATAATCGCAGATTTGGGAAGCTGACCTGGGGGAGATTTTGGAATAAACGCACCGGATAACCCCGGTGACGAGTGCGCGGCCGCTTAATTTTACAAGCGGCCGCGTTTTATTTTGTAGCCGCCCTACCCATGTGAATGGAAAATAATGGACCCGGATTGGGTATAATCAGTAGAAACTGGCTTTAAAAGCTTGAAATCAGATCACGATCTTCAGCTTGAGGGATTCGCTCCATGCCAATCAAGAAAATATACCCACCTCTGCAAGCGATTCTGGCAGCCATTTTATTTGGCGCCAGCACGCCGCTGGCCAAATTATTGCTTGGAGAAATGGATTCGATGATGTTGGCTGCGCTTTTATATCTGGGCAGCGGCCTGGGGATCGCCTTGCTGATCGCCTATCAGAAATACATTGTCCGCTCCACACCGGCCGAGGCTCAAATTCGCCGCGCCGATTTGCCCTGGTTGCTTGGAGCCATAATAACGGGTGGGGTGGCCGCGCCGATCATCCTGCTGTATGGATTAAAAAATTCATCCGCTGCGAGCGCTTCGCTGCTGCTCAACTTCGAAGGAACCGCCACCGTTTTAATCGCTGCCCTGGTCTTCAAAGAAGCCGTGGGGCAGCGCACCGCCGCCGCGATCACTTTAATCACCCTGGCTGGTATCCTGCTTTCCTGGAATCCTTCCGCCGAATGGGGCTTCTCTTTGGGAACGTTGGGCATTGTGGGTGCCTGTATCTTGTGGGGCCTGGATAATAATTTCACCAGAAATATCTCTACCAAAAATCCCCTGGTGATTGTGGCGATCAAGGGTCTGGGAGCGGGGATAGGCTCTTTACTCATGGCCTTCCTATTGGGAAAACCTATTCTGGGTATCACTCAAATTCTTTTGGGCGCGCTGCTCGGTTTCATCTGCTACGGATTAAGCATCGTGTTATTTATTCTGGCACTACGCAATCTTGGGGCAGCGCGAACCAGCACGCTGTTTGGAATCGCTCCATTTGTGGGAATGCTGATCTCGATGGCCATCTTCAGAGAAATTCCTCAGGGTTTATTCTTGTTTTCAATTCCCTTGATGGGGTTCGGCGCATGATGGAAGGGGCGCTCCGCTTATCGCTTTTCCGTCGAAACCACGGTCTATGTGGCTCCCGGTTTGCATGGCAAGGGCATCGGTACCGGGCATGTGAGCCGCTCCAATACCCGGTCGATTTTGAACGGGGATACTAAATCAAGCGAATGCCCTGCAATAAATGCGGTCAAACAGGCGGTTGTTCCCAAAGGCTGCCATAAAAGGTCCGGGGTGCAACTTTGTGGTTGCGCCCCGGTTTTCGAGATGGATTATTCCATACTGTGCGCTTGCCGCAGCAATCCTTCCACCATTTCTTCCGGTGGCACGGGCAGAGACTTTTGCTGGAACATCAGCACGCTCAGCACGGGCATATCATTCATCATATCCATGATATCGCCCATCCCCAGGTTGTCGCTTGCCTTTTTGCTGGCGTACCTTTCCTGGGCGCCGAATGCCTTGAGGATACCCGCTTGAATCTGGCCATAAATGGGGCCAAATACCACCTTCCCACGCGGATCGGCCATCCATTCATTCAGGGTAGATTCTTTCGTCAGGATGCACGGCAAGGAATGCGTGGATTGCAAGTTCACGGTCAGGGTATGGCGAATATCAGTGGCGGAAGCGCCAATCAGGATGTCAAACGCGCCCTCTTCTGCCACCCACTGTTGGTGGGCCGGATGATAGAACGCAAATGCGCGGAAATCCAGCCTGACCGAAACGGTTTTGGTTTCACCGGGCTGCAAACTCACTTTGGCAAAGCCTTTCAACTCTTTTTGCGGCCGGGCCAGGGTGGCTGTTTGATCATGGACATACACCTGAACAATTTCTTTGCCGGCCACTTTGCCGGTATTGGTCACATCCAGCGTAACGGTCACGCCATCCACATCCTTAAAGCTGCCGGCGGAGACCCTGGGGTTGCCATAGGCAAAAGTCGTGTAGCTCAGGCCATAGCCAAACGGGAACAAAACCGGCAGTTCCCTCACATCATAATAACGATAACCGATATACAGCCCTTCGCCATAACGCACCTTACCGGCATCGCCGGGCCAGTTGATTAACGTGGGCGTGTCGGCGAGCCTGAGTGGGAAGGTTTCGGCCAGTTTGCCGCTCGGGTTGACTTTGCCATACAGAATATCGGCAATCGCCTCGCCGCCGGCCTGTCCCATCATATAGCCTTCGAGCACCGCGGCAACCCCATCCAGCCATTCACTCATCACCACCGGCGAGCCATTGTTCAGCACGACGACCGTGTACGGCTGCACGGCCGAAACTGCTTTGATGAGGGCCACCTGCTGCCTGGTCAGATTCAGGTCCTTGCGGTCATACCCTTCGGATTCAATGAAGGTAGGCAGGGCAATATAGAGAACCGCCACATCCGCGCCCGTCGCCAGGCCTACGGCCTGATCGATCAGATCCTGACGGAAGGTGTTATCGGATGGATAGCCCTCCACATAGGATAGTTCGGCGTTTCCGGCGCGAGACTGCAATTCCTTGAACGGCACCGCCACCCGGGTAGGGTTGATATGGGAAGAGCCTCCGCCCTGGAAATGGGCACTTTTAGCGGCGTGGCCAATCACCGCGATGTGATGAGGGTTTTGCAGCGGCAGGATGCCGTTATTTTTCAACAGTACCATGCCTTCGCAGGCGGCTTGATGCGCGATTTCATGGTGGGCATGGATGTCAAACGTGCCGCCCTTGGGCGTTTGTTTAGACATAAAAATAATCCGCAGAATCCGCCGCACCGCTTCATCCAGAATGGCTTCGTCCAGCTCGCCCGCGTGGACCGCATCGACCACCGCTTTTACATGCCGATCCTGCGGGCCGGGCATTTCCCAATCCAGGCCGCCTTTCAGGGCGGCTACCCGGTCGCGCACCGCGCCCCAGTCTGAAACCACCAGACCCTCAAAACCCCATTCGTTTTTCAGGATTTCGGTTAACAAATGATAGTGCTCTGAGGCGTATGTGCCGTTTACCTTGTTGTAAGAACACATCACCGTCCAGGGTTTGGCCTGTTTGACCGCTTTTTCAAAGGCAGCCAGGTAGATTTCGCGCAAAGTGCGCTCATCGACTTCGGCACTGATGGTAAAGCGTTGAAACTCCTGATTGTTGACGGCAAAATGTTTGATGGAAGTACCAATGCCCTTGCTTTGAACTCCGTTGATGATCGCTACCGCCAGTTCTCCGGCCAGATAGGGATCTTCGGAAAAATATTCAAAGTTGCGCCCACCCAATGGGGAGCGCTTCATGTTGGCCCCGGGTCCAAGCACGACATCCACATTCAGCGCCACACATTCTTCGGCCAGCGCCTGCCCGATCTTGCCGAGTAGATCCACATCCCAGGTGGAAGCCAGGCAGGAATAGGTCGGAAAGCAGGTCGCGGGCAGACTTTTTTGCCCCATTTCATGCACATCAGCCTGGCGCCGGATGCCATGCGGGCCATCCGAACAGGTCAATTCTGGCACACCCAGGCGTTCGATGGGCGTGGTTGTCCACGCACTGGCGCCCGTACACAGCGCCGCTTTTTCTTCCAGGGTCATTTTCGAAAGGATCGATTGCAGGTTGATCTCCATATACCTCCTATTTTCCAATCATAAATTTGAATTACAGCCGCGCCGTCTACGCTGCGCGCCTCGGTCGGGGTGATGATCGTTTCCTTGGTGCAATTTTCTGCGTAAATCACATCGTATTGTTTTGATAAGGGGGCCATTCTCAAACCTTAAGCGGTTAAAAGAGAGATTTAAATAGCATGATGATCCAATAAATTACGGCTGCCACAATGGCCGTGGCAGGAATGGTTAAGACCCAGGCAATCAATATTTCAGAGGCGACCCCCCAGCGCACTTTGTTGATGCGTTCCGCGGCCCCTACCCCCATAATTGCCGTACTGACCACCTGAGTGGTGCTGACCGGGCCGCCCAGTAAGGAATTGCCCAAAATCACAATAGCAGAAGCCAACTGCGAGTTAAAGCCGTGAATAGGCCGGATTTTGTAAAATTTTGCGCCCAGAGTTCGGATCAAACGCCAGCCACCCAATGAAGTGCCCAGGGCGATCATGAACGAACAAGCAAAAATCACCCACAAGGGCACTTCAAAGCTCTCAATAAACCCGCCGGTGACCAGCGCCAGGGTGATGATGCCCATCGATTTTTGGGCATCATTGGCGCCATGGCTGAGCGCCAGAGCCATGGCGGTTACGATCTGACCGCGCTTAAAAAACCAGTTAACCCGCGGCGAGGCGCCCGAAACCAGGAAAACAACCAGTTTGGTGATAACGAAACCGAAGACCAGACCGAGGATGGGCGAGGTGAACAGGGCGATCAGCACCTTTTCAATCCCTTGAATTTTAATCGCCTGACCACCGGCACCCACCAGCACGGAGCCCAGGATGCCGCCGATGAGGGCATGCGATGAACTGCTGGGAATCCCCAAATACCAGGTGAGTAGGTTCCAGAGAATAGCCCCCAGCAAAGCCGCGATCAATACTTCCAGGCTGATCGTGTCGGCAGCGACGATATCATGGCCAATGGTTTTGGCTACGGCCACACCAAAGATAAACGGCCCAGAAAATTCGCATACCGCAGTGACCCCCAGGGCTACCCTGGGAGAAAATGCGCGTGAAGAGATCATCGTGGCCACGATGTTACTTGAATCGTGAATACCGTTGAGGAGATCAAACCCCAGCGCTAGAATCACAAGGATGATGAGGATGCTCATGAGTTAGGTTTCCGCGGCTTACATGGATTTGACCACGATATCTGCAATCACATTCGCCGCTTCGTCCACCCGGTCGCCCGCATTGCTGAGATGCCGGTAGACCTCGCGCAGTTTCATCACCTTGACCACCTGCTTGACATCATTGACATCCGTAAACAGATCGGCCAGGGCCTGACGGTAAACCTCTTCGATGCGGTTTTCCAGGCTCTTGGCCGTGCGCACATGCTCATTGGCCACCCCCCCGTGCTGTTGCATGCGCATCACCGCCAGCATCAGTTCGTTGCCGGCGTCGTGCAGCAGTCTGGCCATCGTTTGCATATAGGGTGTGGGTTTTACTTTAAATAATTCCATTTCGGTCACGGTGCTGAAGGCATAGTCCAACACGTCATCAATAGTGCGTGACAGCGTAAAAATATCTTCACGGTCATAGGGGGTGATAAATGTGTTATTCAGTTCATTGATCAGAATTCGGCGCACTTCGTCGGCCTCTTTCTCGTGAGCCATCAACTGGGCGGCTGCCGCCTGACTCTGATTGTCCATATAGCTGTTTAAATCGCTCAGGCCGGCCAGGGTTAAAACGGCTTGCTGGGTAATCAGTTTGACAAATAGATTTTCACTCTTTTTGAATAATCTTTGCCAAAAAGGGGGGGGAACCTGTTCGACAGCCTTCTCCCCTTTTGTACTTTTGACTTCTACTGAAGCGGGAATCGGATCTTTTTTTTTGGCTTTCATAATGAGTGGAGGGTCCCTTTCTTAAGAAGATAGTCCAGGTTGTGTTTGACCTGAGAACAAATTTGAAGGAGGGGGCTGATTCGAGAGTCCGGAATCTAAAATTGAGAGAGTCAGATCAGTACAGATAAAGCCCATGCGCTGGGCTTTCATGAATCCATTGTATCCGACGCGGGGGGAATAAGCCAGTAACTCGCACATCTGAAACAGCGCCATACAGTGTACCTGGGCCGGTTTGCTGAGCGAGGAAATCCAGATGTGATTCGCGAAGGTCCTGAACAAGAAGTTGAACGTCTTCTATCGAGTTGGAAGTAAACCAATCCAGATCTACCGAAAACGATGACCAAAATAGACGGATAGGGCTGTGCCACCTGCAAGATAGAATCCACGTTTTTGCATGAACGGACTCATTTGCTTGAGGGTTTTGACCTGTTTTCTTTGCAAACCTTCCAGATGAAAGTTCATCTTTGTCCGCAAAGGGTTTCAACCGCGGCTTGTACCCCCATATCGACCTGGTGTATTGGGAGATCAAAAACCAACCCCCAAAAACGCAACTGGCAGGGACTCAATCCGCGACCGCGGTGAGAGATGAGCCATTCTTTCAATGTTGGATCGCCGACTTGGGAATTAAGCTAAAGTACCGAATCCCAAGATCCATAGGTGAGGATACGCCGAATAATCAGGGATTGATCTGTCTTCAGCGAAAGTTTTGCGGAGGGATAATCCCAGAAAATAAGGGAGCAAGTTTTCAGGAAGCGGAGTATCAATCACCATGAATTAATTACAAGGCAGTAATATGAATATTACAGCGCAAAGTTGGGGAAAGGGGGGTAACAGCCACAATCCCGGTGTGCTCAAGAAAAAATCATTGGACAGATTCGTATTGATAAAGATTAACCAGCGAAGCGTGCGTCCTTTCGATCCGGGAAGAGAGTACCGTTTCCCGCCGGACCAGCGGATCGGCGGAGGCAAAGGGTTTGAGAGAACGCCCAGCAGCCTTTGCTGGTGCGCAGGTGGTGTTTTGGAAAAATTGTTTGGTAACATTGATCCTTGTGGGCGCCCGTAACCAACAAAAATCCCCTTGCGGGGACTTTTTGAGCGCGAAGGGGCTCGAATATCATCCCTCTTGTGGGGGCCCGTAACCAATGGCTTAAAAGGACGGTTTCTGGGGCGCTTTTTCCCAACCAGTGTTCTGCCCGTTTTGACCCGGGCTATTGGAAGTTAAGCTGGTAAAGTACATTGGAAAGGAATTATGGGGGGAGTCAACGGAATTTATATTGAAGATCCTTCCTGTCTCACCAACTATAACAATATTTTACCATATTTCGACGCTACTTATTCGAAAATGAAAAATGGTCAATTTCATGTAACCGGAATGGGCTTATAATCGCTATGATTAACCAAAGCAAAGCATTCATTTCCCATCATTCCTAAACAATCCGATCCTCAACTGAGATGTCGATGAAAAAACGCATATCCTTACTTTTCATCTTTTTTACCAGTTCCTTCTTTGTATTACTGACTTTGGGCAGCCCACAACCGGCTGTAAACGCGACCCCCCGCCTCGCCAACCTGGCTGAATTGACCCAAAAGGTGCAGGCCAAGGGCAGCCTGCCGGTCATCGTAATGCTGGGCGGGTCTTTCCTGCCG
>Ga0105047_10002822_pt1 | contig 30870 bp, 29 predicted proteins | sample MAT04_FD_78384 | JGI IMG/M metagenome (GOLD analysis project Ga0105047, IMG submission 78384) | Freshwater microbial communities from Lake Fryxell liftoff mats and glacier meltwater in Antarctica - MAT-04 (megahit assembly) | ecosystem: Environmental > Aquatic > Freshwater > Ice > Liftoff... | reverse complement strand
GGTGAGCGGGCTGTCTAGATGAATGTCCGCGGTGTGGATGAATCTCATGTTGCTCTCTCATTCCGTGGGCCTGTCACCAGGCCGACACTGCAATTTCAACGGGGACCCGACGTTGACCTGTTTCCAACGAATTTCCGGTCTCCTCCCCGATCTGAATGGCGAGCTGGATTATCAGCGTCGCAACCCACACTCAAAGGCCCGCTGCCGGCTGAAAGACCGCAAACATGCTTTGCGGGAGTCCGTCTGCGGTGCCCCACCACGGGCGTCGCCCAGTCATGTTCAGACGCGGCACCGGCATTCAGGTGCTTGCAGGGGCATCGGCGCTGGATTGCGCTTCAGCATCGTCCGGCGAGCGCGGCGCCCGTGGGGGTTCGGCACGCCGACTGGCCTTGGCCAACTGCTGCGCCGCGCGGCGCAACGAGCTGCAGCGGCGCAGGTTTTTTTCCATCGCCGCCAGCGGCATCTTTCCGTCCGCGCCGGCGGCGAGCCATGCGGCCTTGAGCGCCTGGTAGGCACTTTCCATCTCGTCCAGCGCGACCGCGACCATGCCGGAACTGGGTTCACCCTGCTGCGGATCGCACAAAACGAACAGGTTGTCCGCATGGTGCGCGAACCGGGCCTGCGCCTGCGCCAGCGCGGAGCCCGCGACAACGGCCCAGGGGTTCAAGCCGCTGGCGGCGAGCGCTTGTTCGGACGCGGTCTCGTGGTACCGCAGCACCCGCAATGCCCAGGCCAGCCGCCGGCTGGTGGCGTGCGTCATCTCGGCGCGGTGCATGCGCTCGACGAATCGCTCGACGGACGCGTCGAGCTCAGTGGCGATCCGATGGTCGGTGGCCACCTGGCGGGCATCGATCCCGACCAGCGCAACACGCGCCATGCGCGCGGCAATATGCCCGACCCGGGCGATCTCGCGCCCGAGCGCATCGAGCGCCAGCGCCGGCACCGCCAGCACGTTGTCATCGAGAAACTGCAGTTGCGCCTCGTCTTCCTCGCGGGCGCGGAAACGCTGTTGCAACCAGCGTGTCAGTCCGGCGGCCAGCGGCCACATCAGCAATACCCCCAGCAGGTTGAACGTGGTGTGGAACAGCGCCAGCAGGATGGCTGGGTCGTCTGCCATGCCGAACGAAGCCTGGGCGCGTGATAACGCCGCGATCAGCCATGGCAACAATGCCAACGCCGCACCGGCGGTGATCAGGTTGAAGATCACATGGGCGGCGGCGGCTCGACGGGCATTGGGCGTGGCGCCGATGGCCGCCAGCAAGGCGGTGACGGTAGTGCCGATATTGGCGCCGATGACAACCGCGGCCGCACCCTGCGCACCGATCAACCCGCCCTGGGCCGCGGTCAGCGCGATCGCGATCGATGCGCTAGACGACTGCATCAGCACCGTCATCAGCAGACCGATCAGCAGCTGGACGACCACGGTCAAGGCGCCGTCACCTTGCGGCAGGCTGAGCTGGCCAGCCAGACTGGTGAAGGACTGCTGCAGCAGGCCGATGCCCATGAACAGCAGGCCGAAACCCGCCACGGCAGTGCCGATGGCACCCGCGCGCCGGCTCGAACCCGCCAGGCGCAGCAGGACACCGACCCCCACCAGCGGCAGGGCCAGCGCCTCGATATTGAACTTCAGGCCCACCAGCGCCACCAGCCAGCCGGTCATGGTCGAGCCCACATTGGCGCCGAACAGCACCCACAAGGCAGGGGCGAGGACCAGCAACCCGGCGTTGACGAAACCGATGGTCGCCACCGTGACCGCGCTGGAGGATTGCACCAGCGCGGTGACCAGCATGCCCGACCCCAGCGCGTGCCAGCGGGTACGCGTGGCCGCGCCCAGGATGCTCTGCAAGGCTGGTCCGGCCGCGAGCTTGAGCCCGTCCGTCATCATGCCCATGCCGAGCAGGAACAGGCCCAAGCCCCCGGCAAGCGAACCGATCAGCGCAAGTTGCTGCATGTCCATGGCAACATGGTAATGCTCAGGCCGCAGCGCGCGAGCGCTGCGAGCAAGAACGCTGGACGGCCGACCCCTTCAGCTGCGCGACGCGCGCTTGAGAGGCTGCCAACCCGCGAACTGCGGATAGTCGCGCTTCACGGTGGGTCCATCGACATCCCAGGTCATGCACTGGCCCAGGTGAAACGGCGGCTGGCCATCGGCGTGCGATGGAAGTCCGGCCTGGCGGCGCAGCTGGGCGCGGTAGACAGGTATGGTCTGGTATGCAGCCGTCGCCATGTTGAACAACAATTCACGCAAATGGGTACAGCCCTTGACGCCACCGATTGCCTTGTCGATCTTCAGCCGCCATCCCGGGCCCATGGTCTGCCCCAGCATGGCCTGCATCGCCTGCTGCGCCTGGCCGCACACTGCATGCGGAGTGCCCGGCATCGCGGTGGCGATCGCCTGGATCGTCATGCTGTCGTCCAGCGTGACCCGGATCACCATGTCGTGGATCGGCGTACCCACCGGCAGGTCACCCTTTTCGGGCGACTGCCAGACGTAGGCCTTGGTGTCGGTGAGGGTGCCCTCGATGTCCCACAGGCCGTCGTCGCGGTGGTAACCGTCGAACCGGATCTGTCGGGTATGGAGATGGGTACGGGTTGATGCAGCCGGCAGGTGCGCCATGGGACTGTCGCGCTTTCAAATGATGGATCTGGGACACCCCGCGGCGCGGTACACAAGCTGCGGGGACACTGGGCAGGATTGTCCGCGCATCGGCGCATCGGCGCATCGGCGCATCGGCGCATCGGCGTTTCGGCGTTTCGGCCGGACGACCGAACGGTCAGGCTGCCAGCGCGCCCTGCGGCGCCGGCCACCCGTCATCCGGCCGAAACGATCTCGGTCGTCAGGTGGGTCGCGGCAGACAACGACTGGGTGATCAGGCAACTGGCCTCGGCCTTTTGCAGCAGGCGGGTGGCCTTGTCGACATCGGCGCCCTGCGCCACCTCCAGCTTCACATGCAGATCGAATGCGGTGAATCGTGTCTTGCCGCCCGCCTTGTCCAGCGTACCGCTGACGGCACACTGCACGCGGGTCCACGGCAGGTCCGAGGCCCGGGCGACAGCCCGCAAAGTGAGCACGAAGCAGTCGGCGACCGCCGCCACCAGCAGCGACTCCGGCGACCAGCGTCCGCCGGGGCCCCCGAACTCCACTGGCGGCGCCGACGCAAGGCTGGCGACACCCTCGGCCGACAGCGCCACGTCGCCCTGGGGTCCGCCACTGGCGTCGACATGGTAGTGGTGGGGGTAAGCTTGCATGGTGTCTCTCCAAGATTCGGGGCCTTGCCAATAAGCGCGGGCCGAAGGCGGCGCGCCGTTGGCAGTATCCGCCCGCGCGCAAGCAAACACCATGACGCAGGACAAGGGCGTCGCCATCGCTGCCAGCGGCGGGCTGCAGGAACTGAATAAAACCAGCCGGCGCGAAGCCGGTCACGCGAATGCAGCCGGGACTTCAGTCCTTGAGTTGCTGCGTCAACCAGAGCTTGAACGCCTTCGCTGCCGGGTTGATCAGGCTGCCTTCGGGTGAGATGAGGTAATACGCCTCCTTCATCGGCAGCGAATATTCCAGCAGGCGGACCAGGCGGCCGCTGGCGATCAGGTCGTTGGCAACGGTGTCGTGCGCCAGCGCCACACCCAGTCCTTCCAGCGCCCACTGCATGCTCAATGCCCAGGTGCTGACATGGTGGATACGCGGGCGCTCGTATTTGCGGTGGCCGACATGCCCGGCCAGCCAGTTGTCCCAGGTCTGCAACGTGCCCGGCAAGCCGAACAGGTTGTGCCGCAGCAGCTCGTGCACGTCCCCGATACCCTTGGCCAGCGCCGGCGTGCAGACCGGAAAGATGGTGTCGCGCGTCAGCCGCTGGCCCGCACGGCCCTCCCACTTGCCCAGGCCCAGCACGATCTCCACCGCTGCCAGGTTACGCGGCTTTTCGGTCGGCCAGATCGACGTGGCCACATCGAGTTGCACCCAGGGATACTCGGCCAGGAACAGTTTGAGTCGCGGCGTCAGCCAGAAGGTCGCAAACGAGATGTTCGAGTGCAGTTCCAGCACGTCGGGCTCGTTGCGACCGGTCAGCACCGCGGTGCCTTCCTCCAGGGTCTGGAACGCGGACTGTACCGTGGGCAGGTAACCGCGGCCGATATCGGTGAGCTCCAGCCCGCGTGCGCGGCGGTGGAACAACTGCCGGCCGAGCGCGCTTTCCAGGCTCTTGATCTGCTGGCTCACAGCCGACTGCGTCATGTGCAGTTCCTGCGCCGCCTCGGTGAAACTGAGCGCGCGCGCCGACGCCTCGAATGCGCGCAGCCAGTTCAGTGGTGGGAGTCGCGCCATGGAATTACTGGGTCGGGTGTCATGGTTGGGTCCGCCTTCGGCCCCGCAAGGCAGCGCCAGGGGCGGTGGTCGTGTCGGACCAGGCCGAATGGAGCATGGCTGAGAGCTGCCACTTCATCAGTCCTGCATCAGTCCTGCATTAGTTGGGCTAATCCTACACCGCGTGATTGTGCATTTGTCCTGGCGCGGCGGTTCCGGCACACTGCGATTCGTCACCAACCTTCTGTTACCAGCCTTCTGCGACCAACCTTCTTATTACCGGCGGCGAAACATCCATGAACAAGCAACCCTCCGACTTCACGATCGGCTTCATCGGCCTGGGCAACCTGGGCGAGCCCCTGTGCCACAGTCTGGTCAGCAAGGGCTTCCGTGTCACCGTCACCGACCTGAACAAGGCCAACGCCCAGCGCCTGCTGAATGCCGGCGCCGCCTGGTCGGACGATATCGCCGGTGTCTGCAAAGGCGCCACTGTCGTCATCACGGCGCTACCGTCGGTCGCGGCCTCGCGCAAGGTGGTTGAGGGCGCCGGTGGCGTGTTCGAACACCTGGCGTCCGGCGGCACCTGGATCGAGATGAGCACCACCGATCTGAACGACCTGCAGCGGCTGCAGGACCTCGCCCAGGGCCTGGGCATCCGTGTGCTGGAATGTCCGGTCACCGGTGGCGTGCACCTGGCACATTCGGGCAAGATCACGGTACTGGTCGGCGGCGAGCAGACGGTTTTCGACCAGGTCCGCCCGATTTTGCAGGCCATCGGCGGCGAGATCATCTACATGGGCAAGCTCGGCAACGCATCGGTGGTCAAGGTGGTCACCAACATGCTGGCCTTCATCCACCTGGTGGCCGCCGGCGAAGCAATGATGCTGCCGGCCAAGTACGGCGTCGACCCGGACGCGACCTGGCGGGCAATTCGCGCCAGCTCGGGCAACAGTTTCGTGCACGAAACCGAGTCCAAACTCGTGCTTTCGGGCAGCTACAACGTGAAATTCACGATGGACCTGGCTTGCAAGGACCTGGGCCTGGTGAACTCGATCGCCGAGAAACTCGGCGTACCGCTGGAGCTGGGCAGTCACACGCAGCAGATTTTCCGGCGCGCGCGCGGATTGTTCGGCTCGCAGGCGCAGTCGCCCGAGGTGGTGCGCATGATCGAACAGGCCTGCGCGCTGGAACTGCGCGCGCCGGGTTATCCGACCGAGCTGGTGGCCGAATAGCGCAATGGCAGAGCCGACACCCCTGAGCCGCGACGACTGGCAAAGCCGGGCCGCAGCACTGCGGCCGGAAGGCCGACACTTCATCGACGGGCAACTGCTGGCGGCGCGCTCGGGCGCGAGCTTTGAATGCATCAACCCGGCCACCGGCGCAGTCCTGGCACGGGTCGCCCAGGGCGACGCGTCCGACATCGACCTGGCGGTTTCCAGCGCCCAGGCGGCATGGGCCGATCGGCGCTGGCGCGGACTGCCGCCGCGCCAGCGCATGGACGTGCTGCTGCGTTTCGCCGCCGTGGTCGAACATCACGCCGACGAGCTCGCGCTGCTCGACACGCTGGACATGGGCAAGCCCATCAGCGACGTGATCAACATCGACCTGCCCGAGGTGCTGCGCACGATCCGTTATTTCGCCGAATGCATCGACAAGATCGAAGGAGCGGTGACGCATACGGCGCCAGGTTCACTGCACATGATCGTGCATGAGCCGCTGGGCGTGGTCGGCGCGATCTCGCCGTGGAACTACCCGATGCTGATGGCGATCTGGAAGGTTGCGCCGGCACTGGCAGCAGGCAACTGCGTCGTGCTCAAGCCGTCGGAGCTGGCGCCGCTCAGCTGCGTGCGCCTGGCCCAACTGTTCCTGGAAGCGGGCGGGCCGGCAGGCGTTTTCAACGTGGTCAACGGCCTGGGGCCGCAGGCCGGCAAGGCACTGGCACTGCATCCGGACGTGGCCAAGCTGACCTTCACCGGCTCGACCGCGGTGGGCAAACTGCTGCTCGCGTATGCCGGGCAATCGAACATGAAACGGGTTGCACTGGAGACCGGCGGCAAGAGCCCGCAGATCTTCTTCGACGACCTATACGACCTGGACGCTGCGGTGGACCGCGCGATCGGCGGTATCTACGACAACGCCGGTCAGGTTTGCAATGCCGGTTCGCGGCTGCTGGTGCAACGCGGCATCCACGACGCGTTCGTGGCACGTTTCGTCGAACGCACTGAACCGCTGTACCGGCCGGGCGATCCGCTGGACCCGGCCACCACGATGGGCCCGGTTGTCGGTGACGCGCACCGGGGCAAGGTGCTGGGGCATATCGCCCGCGCACGCGAGCAAGGTGCCCACCTGGCGATGGGTGGCGCCGGCGCGGTGGTGCCGGACACCGGCGCCTTCGTCGCGCCAACCCTGTTTACCGCCAGCGCGATCAACATGGACATCAACCGGGAGGAGGTGTTCGGTCCGGTCGCGTCGCTGATGGTGTTCGATACCGAAGACGAGGCTGTCGCGCTGGCCAACGACTCGGTCTACGGCCTGGCGGCTGCAGTCTGGACCGCCGACCTGAAACGCGCGCACCGCTGCACAGGTACGCTCGAAGCCGGCGTGGTCTGGGTCAACTGCTTCGGCGATGGCGACATGACGCAACCGTTCGGCGGCTACAAGCAGTCGGGCAATTCACGTGACAAGCACGTCAACAGCCTGCTGTCGTACATGCAATCGAAGTCGGCCTGGTTTTCACTGAGCTGAAAAGCGCGTCGCCAAGTTCGATGATGTTTGATGTGATAGCATCAAACATCATTGCCGGGACGAAGCTCGATGCGAACCACGCTGGACATTGCAGATGACGTGCTGTTTGCCGCCAGGGAACTGGCGCAGCGCGAAAAAAAATCGGTTGGCGCCGTGATCAGCGAGCTGGCGCGCCAGGCCTTTGCCCAATCACGCGCAAACACCGGCACCATCGCGGGCGGCGGAAAATCACCTCATGCCGCAGAGCCGCTTGCGGCGTATGGCATCGAGCCACTGCCCGCGCGCGGTGGCATCGTCAGCAATGAACTGATCGACCGATTGCGCGATGCCGAAGGGGTCTGATGCGCGCCTTGCTCGACATCAATATCCTGATTGCACTGCACGACCGCGACCATGTACACCACCGGCGCGCCGGTGACTGGCTCGCCGCCAACATCGAGCACGGCTGGGCCAGCTGTCCACTCACACAAAACGGCTGCCTGCGCATCATGAGCCAGAGCGCCTATCCGAACGCGCAGCCACTGTCGATACTGGTTCCCATGTTGCAAAGCGCAACCGGGCACGCACGGCACCTGTTCTGGCACGACGACATCAGCGCACTGGACGCGCACTGCTTTCACCATCCGCATATCCATGGTGCGCGTCAATTGACCGATCTGTATCTGCTGGCGCTGGCAGTACGCAATGACGGAAGGCTCGTGAGCTTCGATCAGCGGATCCCGCTGAGTGCCGTGGCCGGTGCGCAGGCCCGGCATCTGGTGACGCTGTAGCGACTCTCGTGCGCGTCGCCACGGCGCGGTGGCGCGCGCGCCCTGTTCAGGTGTTCGGTGGGCCCGCCTGCCCGAGCAGATGCACCTCCCGCTGCGGGAACGGAATGCTGATGCCGCCGGCCTCCAGCGCCACCTTGCAGCGCTGCACCAGTTCGAGCTGGGTCATCCACCAATCGGCACGCATGGTCCAGACCCGGAACAGGATGTTGACCGAACTGTCTCCGAGCGAGTCGACGATGATCAGCGGCGCGGGCTCCTTCAGGATCCGCGGCTCCTGGGCGACGATCTTTCTGAGGATGGCCAGCGCGGCGTCGATGTCATCGCCATAACCGATGCCGTAATGCGTGTCCACGCGCCGGATGTCCTGGTCGGTGACCGAGTAATTGATGATGGTCTGGCCCCAGATCCGGGAGTTGGGCAGGAAGGCGGTCGGACCGTCGGGCTGGTGCGCCTTGCAGATGAAGAAGCCCAATTGGTCGATGATGTAGACATCGCCGTCGACCTTGACCGCGTCGCCGATCTTGAACGGCCGGAACGCCAGGATCATGACGCCGGCAGCGACATTGCTCAGGGTTCCCTGCAGCGCCAGGCCGATCGCCAGGCCGGCTGCGCCCAGCACCGCGATCAGGCTGGTGGTCTGCACGCCAAACCGGCTGAGCACCGCAATCACGGTGAACACCATGACGGCGACACGCACGATCTTGCCCGGCAAGGGGTGGAACACCAGATCGATCCTGGCGGTCTTCGTGATCGCACGCGTCGTGGCGCGCCCCAGCCAGCTGGCGGCGGTGAAACCGACGACAAGGGTGACGATGGCGCCCAGCACATTCATGCCATAGGTCGCCAGCACGGCGGTCAATTGGGTGGTGAGTGGCTCGAGGTAGTCATTCATCCGAACCATGATAACGGCCATGATTGCCTGAGCGGGGCGGGTGCCTTGTGCAGGCCACGCCAGCGACCTGCGTGCTTCGGATCCCGTGCGCGCAGGTTTGGCAGGGCGTGAACGAGCGCTGCCGTCAGCCGTGCGACGCAACCGCCTGTCGGCTCTCGAAAAACTGCCGCATTGCCATCTCCGTGGCGCCGATGTGGCGTGCGAGCAGTTCGCATGCCAGTGCCGTGTCACGCCGCAGCACCGCATCGGTGATGGCCGCGTGTTCGGCCACGACATCGCGCACCTGTGCAGCGGCCTCCTTGTGGTGCAGGATACGGATCGTGCGGTAACGCTCGGCCTGGTCGACCAGCTGGTTATGCAGGCGCAGCAACCACTGTGAGCCGCAACCGGCTATCAGCGTGCGGTGAAAGGCACGATGGCGTTGTTCCCACAATTTGCCCGCCTCGACATCGGTCGCACCCTGCGGCAACGGCGTGCGCGCCAGCAGATGGTTGGCCGCAATGACCTGCGCCTCCCAGGCCGCGTCTCCGCGCGCGATTGCCTGCGTCAATGCAGCAGTGTCGAGCGCCTTGCGCGCCAGCGTCTGATCCTGCAGGTCGGCCAGCGAGACCGGCGCCACGACAAAACCGCGTTGCCCTTGCGCCAGCACCAGGCCCTCGGTGGACAGGCGCAACAAGGCCTCGCGCAGCGGACTCAGCCCCAGGCCATAACGTTGCTGCAACTGGTTGATCCGCAGCCGCGCCTCGGGTGCCAGCCGGCCGTTGAGGATGTCGTCGCGCAGCTGGCGAAACGCCCGCTCGGCCAATGTCGTATCGCCATCGCCATCCGTCGTGGGCGCGCCGCGTGCACCGGGCGCAGACACAACGCGCGCGTGCTGCGCGATGGGTTCCGGTGCGTTCGAGTGCTGTTTCATGACGCGAGCACAAATTATAGGCAGGCAAGAAATTTATATTGACACAAGAATTTTATTTTCTTATCCTGCGCAGATACGGTGGCTGCACCGCCAAATTCACCCCCACCCCCACCCCCACCGCCACCCCTTGCAAAGGACGCACCATGCCCAAGCGCAGAACCCTCCTCGCCCACACCCTCCTTCTGGCGGGCCTGACCCTGGGCAGCAACGCCTGGTCGCAAGCCATGCAGATGCGTATTTCGCATGCCGCCGCCGAAACCGACTCGCTGCACAAGTCGATGCTGATGTTCAAGGAAAAGGTCGAAGCCGCGTTGCCGGGTCAGGTTGCCGTGCAGGTGCATGGTGCCAGTTCGTTGTTCCGTCAGGGTACCGAGGTGCCGGCACTGCAGCGCGGCAACCTGGAGATGAGCACGATGACGACCTTCGAGGTCGAGCAGCAGATGCCCGAATACGGCGTGCTGAGCGCCGGCTACATCTTCCGCGACTACGACCACCTGGCCAAGGTGATGCGCGGCCCGATCGGCAAGGACTATTACGAGGCGGTTGCCGCCAAGATGGGTATCCAGATCATCGAAGTGACCTATCTCGGCACGCGCCAGCTCAATCTGCGTGAAGCCAAGGACGTCAAGACACCGGCCGACCTGGCCGGCGTCAAGCTGCGCATGCCCGGTGGCCCCGGCTGGCTGGCGCTGGGCCGTGGCCTGGGCGTGAGCCCGACGCCGATGGCCATGCCCGAGGTCTACCTGGCGATCAAGACCGGTACGGTCGACGGACAGGACAACCCGCTGTCGCTGACCAAGAACAACAACCTGCATGAAGTCACCAAGCAGATCACGCTGACGTCGCACCTGGTGCAACCGGTGTTCTACGCCGTAGCCAAACCGTTCTGGGACAAGCTCTCGCCGGCGCAGCAGGAAGCCCTGCGCAAGGCCGCGCGCGAGTCGAGCAAGTTCCACGACGACAACCGTGTCGCCGAAGAAAAGGAACTGGGCGACTTCTTCATCAAGGCCGGTCTCAAGGTCACGACACCGGACGTGGCCGCCTTCCGGGTCTCGGTCGACAAGCAGTACCAGGAGTCCGGCCTGGCCGCCAAGTGGCAGCCGGGCCTGAAAGAGAAGATCATGGCGGTCCGGTAAGACTGGGCAAGGATGCAGTTCCTGGCCACCTGGCTGGCGCGCATCCGCGCGCTGGCCGCTGTCGTCACCACGCTGCTGTTCGCGGCGATTTTCCTGATCTTCCTGTTTGCGATCTTCATGCGTTATGTGATGCAGCAGCCGGTGGCATGGGCGGATGAACTCAACATCATCCTGCTGCTGTGGGTGATGTTCATCGCCGGTGCGCTGGTGCTGCGCGACAACGAACATGTCGCGTTCGACGTCGCCTGGAACGCCGCACCGCCAGCCGGTCGTCGTGCCATGGGTATCGTCGCGGCAGTGGCCTTCGGCGGTCTGTTCCTGGCTGCGCTGCCCGGCACCTGGAGCTACATCACCTTCCTGTGGCGCGAACGCACCACGGTACTCGAATGGCGGCTGGACTGGGTTTATGCCTGCTACTTGGTGTTTTTCATCGCCGTCATCATCCGTTTCGGTGCCCGGCTGATCGGCTTGATCGGGCCGGGTTGGCGCAACAAGGTGCAACAGTGACATGAGCCTGGCCTTCGGAATCCTGCTGGCGGTGTTTATCGTCGGCGGCCTGTTGCGGGTGCCGCTGGCGATCTCGATGTTGTCCGCCGGCATGGCGTATCTGTTTGCCAGCGGACAGGACGTCGGCCTGGCAGCCGACCAGGTCATGAACTCGATGTACGGCAGCTACGTGATGCTGGCCATTCCGATGTTCATCCTGGCAGCCAACGTCATGAACGCCGGCACCATCAGCGAGCGCTTGTGGTCGGCCGCCGACGTGGTGGTCGGTCGCTTGCGCGGTGGCCTGGGGCAGGTCACGGTGCTGGTCAGCACGGTGTTTTCCAGCATGAGCGGCAGCGCCATCACCGACGCGGCCGGCCCGGGCATGGTGGCAATCAAGATGATGCGCTCGGTCGGCCACTACAAGCCCGGTTATGCAGTCGCCATCACCGCGGCGGCGGCGACCATCGCGCCCATCATCCCGCCGTCGATTCCCATGGTGTTGTATGCATTGCTCACCGGCACCTCCGTCAGTGCGATGTTCCTCGGTGGTGTCGTGCCCGGTCTGATGATGGCGCTGTCGCTGATGGTGGCCATCGCGGTGATGGCCAAACGCGATGGCCTGCCCATGGGCGGGCGCCTGACGCGGGCGCAGACCTGGACCGCCATCCGTCGTGGCCTGCTGCCGCTGACACTGCCGGTGGTACTGCTGGGCGGCATCTGGTCGGGCGTGTTCACGCCGACCGAGGCGGCGGCGGTGGCGGCGTTCTACGCCATCGTCCTGGCGGGTGTCGTCTACCGCGCACTGGGCTGGCGTGGCCTGTTCGCGGTATTTGCCGAGTCGATGCGCCAGTCGGCCGTGGTGATGATCCTGATTGCAGGCGCATTCGTCATCAATTACGCCGTCACAGCCGAACAACTGGCCCAGGTGCTGGTCGGCTGGATCGAGGCGCAGAACCTGAGTGCCTTGCAGTTCCTGCTGCTGGCCAACCTGATGTTCCTGCTGCTGGGCTGCATGCTCGACACCGGCGTGTTGTTGCTGGTGGTGCTGCCGACCCTGATGCCAGCCGTGCGCCTGCTCGAGATCGACCCCGTGCATTTCGGCGTCGTGGCGATCGTCAACTTCATGATTGGGCTGATCACCCCGCCCTACGGACTGCTGCTGTTCGTCTTGTCTTCGCTGGCTGTCGTGCCACTCAAGGAGATCTTCGCCCATATCTGGAAGCTGCTGATTCCGCTGCTGCTGGTCTTGCTGCTGCTCGTGTTGTTTCCGCAGCTGGTGTTGTGGCTGCCACGGCTGGCCGGTTATGGTGGATGATGTGACGGATGCCAGCAAGGCGACGACTCCTGCGCTGGTAGCCTTCGTCACCGGCGCGGCACAAGGCATCGGCCTGGCGACCGTGAAGCGGCTGGCGCAGGATGGATTCCGGGTCGTGGCAATGGATCGCAACGCCGCGCTGTTGGATCGGCAGGTGCGGCAGCTGCAAGACATGGGCCTGGACGTGGCGGCAGCGGTGGCCGATGTCTGCGATCGCGCCGCGGTCATCGCAGCCCTGCAATCGCAGCCTCGCATCGACGCCATGGTCTGCGCCGCCGGCATCTACAACGATGCGCACCTGCTCGACCTGACCGAAAAGGCGTTTCGGCAGATGCTCGAAGTCAACGTCATCGGTACCTTCATTCCGGCGCAGGAGGCGGCCCGGCGCATGCAGGCTGGCGGTCGTATCGTCACGGTGTCCTCGCGCGGCGCGCTGGGTGGCACCCGGTTTGCGCACTATGTCGCGTCCAAGGCGGCGGTGATCGGCCTGACGCGCGCCATGGCGATGGAACTGCGCAGCCAGCAGATCGCCGTCAACTCGGTCGCGCCCGGCTTCACCGACACGCCGATGACCCGCTCCGCACCCGAGGAGATGTTCGCGGCCTGGGAAGCACTCGAGCCCGGCGGCAAGGCGGCAACGCCGGAACTGATCGCCAACGCCATCGCCTTTCTGGCGTCTGCGTCGACCCACTTCATCACCGGCCAGACCTTGTTCGTCGATGGCGGCAAGTCGCTGGGCGGCCAGGGTATCTGAATGGTTGCGCGATGGCGGTCCTGATCACCGGCGCGGGCATCATCGGCTGCCACACCGCCAGGCTGCTCGCAGCACGGGGCACGCCGGTGCTGCTGCTGGATCTTCAGCCGGCGCATGAAGCGATTCGGACCATCGTCGACGACCCGCTGGTGTCGGTCGTCACGGGTAACGTGACCGACGCGGGCACACTCGAACGCCTGGTGCAGGACCACGGCGTCGACGCCATCGTGCATACCGCGGCGTTGTTGTCGACCGCAATTCGCAAGGATCCGCTGGCCGGCATCGAAGTCAACATCATGGGCACCGCCCAGGTGCTCGAACTGGCGCGCCGGCAGCAACTGCGGCGCGTCGTGCTGGCCAGTTCGAGCACCGTCGGTTACCAGGCCTTCGGCGATTTCACCGGCACCGCATTCCCGGAAGACTTCGCGATGCACTACCTGCGCCATCGGCCGCCATCGATCTATGTCGGCACCAAGGTGGCCGGCGAGTATCTTGCGCTGCTGTACCGCGATCTGTATGGCCTGGGGGTCGTCGCGTTGCGGTATGCCGCGGTTGTCGGCGCCTGGATCGGACCGGGCACGTCGGTGCCGGGCAAGGTGCTGTCCAGCCTGCTGCTACCCGCACGGCGCGGCGAAGTGGCGCGTATCGACGATCCGTACACGGTCTGGCAGGGCGGAGAGGAGTTCATCGATGCACGAGACTGCGCGCGCGCGAACGTCGCGGCGCTCGACGCAGCCACGCCCAGCCAGGGTGTCTACAACATCGGCCTGGGCAGCTTGTCCAGCTTTAACGACTTCGTCGCTGCGGTGCGCCTGTCGTATCCTGCGCTGCAGGTGCGACTGGCGGTGCAGCCCGCCGGCGGTTTCGCCGGTTTTGCGCATGTGCGCGGCGCCGCATCCGATATTTCCGCGGCCGCGCGTGAATTGGGCTGGACACCCGCCTATTCGCTTGCCGACGCCATCACCCACTACGCGCCCCTGCTGGACTGAAAGCGCGAGAGGCAATCGCCAAGCAACGAAACGCGCGACCCATCCCATGACCTTGCCTGCCTTCGTCGACCCCGACCAACAGCCGCCGATGCCGTTCCAGGCAGCGCAAGACTATGCCATCAGCGTCATGACCTGGGCGCAGGAAACACTGCCAGGCGACCTGGTCGAGACGCGCGACCTGGCGTTCGGCGACGACCGGCTGCAACGCTACGATGTGTACGCGCGGCGCGGCGCCCGCAAGGCGCCGGTGCTGGTGTTCTGGCACGGCGGCGGCTGGACCAACGGCTACCGCGACTATGCGCGATTCATGGCACCCCATGTGACCCGCCTGGGCATGGTGCTGGTGGCACCGTCCTACCGGCTGACGCCAGCACACCGGATGCCGGCACCGCTCGACGATTGCCTGGCCGTACTCGGCGCATTGTCCCGGGACATCGGCGCACTTGGCGGCGCAGGCAACCGTCTGTACCTGTCCGGGCATTCGGCCGGCGGCCATCTGGCCGCGATGACCGCCTTGCGGCAAGACCGCTGGGCCAGCGCCGGTGTGCCGTCAGACGCGATCCGGGGCTGCCTGCCGATCAGCGGCATCATGGACCTGTACCATCCCGCGCCCATACCGGGCAGCCTGGAGGAACGGGTCTACACCACGGTACTGGCCAACCCGGACCAGGACGCGGTGATGAGCCCGCTGTGCTGGAGCATCGGCAACCGGGTGCCGTTCCTGCTCAGCCACGGCGAGCGGGACAGCGAACGGGTGATCCGCTCGAACCGGCGCCTGTTTGCGCTGCTGCAATTGCAGCCGGGCCCGGTGCGCCATGCAGTGCAGGCCGGCCGCGACCATTTCCAGACCCACAGCGACCTGCGCCAGGCCGACCACCCCTGGTACGGCTGCCTGCGGCAGATGGCCGGCACCGGCAGTTCGTGAGCCTGCGTTGGCGGCAAGCGGGTATGCTGGCGTCCTGACCCCGACAAGCCCCCTCACAGGAGACAACACCATGCCCAGCCTGTTTGACCCCGACCAGCGCGCCCAGTACGAACGTGACGGTTACCTGATCGTGCGTTCCTTGTTCGACCCCGATGAAATCGGCCTGCTGCGTTCGGCCATGGAACAGGATCCGAACCTGCGCGCGAGCCTGTACGACCGCAAGGACGCGCAAGGCAAGTCCACCCGCATGGCCCTGTGGAATCATCCTGGCGACAGCGTCTACGGACTGGCGGCGCGTTCGCGGCGTGTCGTCGACACGATGGAGGACATGCTCGGCGGCGAGGTCTATCACTACCACTCGAAACTGACGGCCAAGGAACCCTTCGACGGCGGCGCCTGGGAGTGGCACCAGGACTACGGCTACTGGTACCACAACGGCTGCCTGTACCCTTACATGGGCAGCGTCATGGTCGCGCTCGACCGCGCCAACCGCGACAACGGCTGCCTGCAGGTGCTACGCGGTTCACACCTGGCCGGCCGGGTCGAGCACGGTGTGTTGCCGGGTGAACAGGTCGGCGCCGACATGCGCCGGGTCGAGCAGATGCTCGGGCAGATGGAGCGGGTCTATGTGGAACTCGAACCCGGTGACGGCCTTTTCTTCCATGCCAACCTGATGCACCGCTCGGACCAGAACCGCTCTGCAAACCGGCGCTGGACGGTACTTTTTTGCTACAACGCGGCGCGCAACAACCCGTATCTCGAGCACCACCATCCGCAGTACACGCCGCTGCACAAGGTCGATGACGAGGCGGTGCGGCGCGCCGGTGTGAAGCTCGCGCCGGAGGGCAGCGAGCACTTCCGCAAAAAGTCGTCCAACCCACCGGAGCTGACGCGCCGGCTCTGACGCCACGGCGCGCAGGGCTGGCGCCCGGGCCTGCAGAACGACTCAGCCCGCGGCGCGCAGACGTGCCACCAGCGCGCGCAGGTCGGCGCGTTGCGCCAGCGCCGGGTCGTGGTGGGTGCTGCGCTCACGCACGATGCGCTCGAGCATCGCCGGCTGCGGCGTCAAGGGGCCGAAGAAGCGCGGCTCCATGGCATGGGCAATCAGCAGGGTCGGGAAATTGTCGACCTCGATCGGGTCGACCAGATCCGCCTGGTCCTCGACATCGACCCACACAAATCGCATGCCAGGCAACCGCTCGCGGATCAGCGTGAACGTGCGATCGTAATCGCGGCACACGCCACACCATTGGGCACACAAACACGCCACCAGGACTTGCGGATCTGACACGTGATGCAACGCGGCGGCCGGCCGCGCAAAAAGCAACAACAAGCGGCATGCTAGCAGGGGCAACCCGCGCGCGCCGGAGCGGGCACAATCCGGCAAGACGCCGGCGCGCAATGGTTGCGGCCCGGACCGAACCGGAGAATGCCGATGAAGATCGTTCCTCTGTCACCTGCGATCGGCGCGCGGATCGACGGCGTGAACCTGTGCGAGCCGCTCGTCGAGCCGACCCGAGACGCGCTGCGCCGCGCCCTGCTGACCCACCATGTGCTGTTTTTCGAGAACCAGCCGGTCACGCCAGTGCAGCATCGCGCCCTGGCACAGGGTTTCGGACAACTGCATATGCACCCGATCTACCCGCGGGTGTCGGACGTGCCGGAAATCATCGTGCTCGACACCGACGCGGACAACCCGCCAGACAACGACAACTGGCATACCGACGTCACCTTCATCCAGACACCGCCGATGGGCTCGCTGTTGTCGGCGCGCCAGTTGCCACCCTACGGCGGCGACACCTTGTGGTCGAGCAACATCGCGGCCTGGGAGGCGTTATCGGCTCCGATGCAGCGCATGCTCGAGGCTTTGAGCGCCGAACATGACATGGTCAAGTCGTTCCCGGCGCACCGGTACGCGCGCACGGCGGACGAACGTGTCACCTGGGAGGCGGCATGCAAGGCCAATCCGCCGGTCGTGCATCCGGTGGTACGCACCCATCCGGAGAGCGGACGCAAGGGCCTTTTCGTCAGCGAGGGTTTCACGACCCGCATCCTGGAACTGACGGCCATCGAGAGTGATGCGATGCTGCGCCTGCTCAACGCCCATAGCGCGCGGCCCGAGTTCACGGTACGCTGGCGCTGGAAGGTCGGCGACTTCGCGTTCTGGGACAACCGCCTGACCCAGCACTATGCGGTGGCTGACTATCTGCCGCACCGGCGCGTGATGCACCGGGCGACGATCCTGGGCGACCGACCCTGCTGACCCTGCAAACGGCAGCTGACCGCTAGATTTCCGCGGGCACGGCCCGTGCACACTGTCTTTCGTGACCACGCGCTGCCTCACCCATGGGGTGAGCCCGCTATGCACCCGATCCGACTGCCGTTGGCAGGATCACCGGTTCGGGCCGCCCGACACCGACCGGGTCAGGACAGCGGCATGGGTTCCTTCAGCACCCGCGGCTCGAACGGCGCGCGGCTGAACACCTCGCGCAGCATCGGTTCGAAATACGACAGTGGCTTGGTCGGGTAGGCCGGGTCGAACGCGTTCTGGTCGAACCGTTCGCAAAATCGCATGCAGGACTCATACCAGGGATGCTTGCGCCAGGCCAGGTGACCGTTCGGATCGCGTCCGTAGTGCTGCGCGTAATACTGCATCTGGAACAGGCCATGCATCTCGACGATCCAGGTCACCTCGGCGCGCACATAAGGCCGGATGATGGCAGCGGCCAGCTGCGAGTGGTTCTCCGGCGCCAGTTCGTCGCCCAGGTCGTGCACCAGAGCGGCAACGATGACCTCGATGTCCTCGCCATCAGCCTCGGCGCGGGTGGCGCTTTGCAGTGAGTGCGTGAGCCGGCTGACCTTGTAGCCCTCGATCGAGCCTTCGAGCCGCTGGAGTGCGTCCAGCAATCGGTCGGGCAAGGCGCGGATGTACTGGGTCTCGAGTGTGTGCAGGAACAGGTACTCCTCTTTCGTGCCATGTTTCATCTCGACGAATTCGACGGTTTCCATGAATCGGTGCTCCTGATGGTGGGGGTGTGGGTTCAGACAGCGGCAGCGCCAAGCCGGCGGCTCAATACCCGGTACAGGCTGCGCGGGCTGTCCCGGTCAATGTAGCAGCCCTGCAGCTGGCGGTGGCCTTCGGCGGGGTCGAACGACGTGCGGCCATGCAACACCCGGTTGTTGTCGAACATCATCAACTGGCCTGGCTCGAGCCGGAACCGCAACTCGTATTGCGGGTCCGACAGCAAGGTGCCGAAACGCTTGCGCGCGCGGTGATAGGCCCGGGTGTCCTCGTCGGACATCAGCGCAATGTCATCGAGCCGCGGACTGTAGAACACACCCATCATCGCGCCCTTGCCGGTGAGCTCAATCATCGGCTGCACCGATACCAGCCAGGTGTCGGCATCGCGGTATTCGTAGCGCACCGGCACACTGGCCAGCAGCGCGAAACCCTGCGGATCTTCCTGCTGCAGCTGCTGGGCCACCGCCAGGCTGTCGACCAGGGTCGACAGGCCGCCGGAGGTCTCGTTCTGCAGGCAATGCAGCAACTGGATGCCGGGCACCGGAGTGCGGTAGGGGTTGTCGGTGTGCGGGCCGAGCGCGACCGGCCGGTAGGCCAGGTCGGTCGAGTCGGGGCGCGAAACCACCTCGAAGAAGGCACCGAAATTCGTCTCGCGCACGAAGCCGAATCGGCGCGCAATCGTCAAGATGGAGTCGGCCTGGGTCGGTGTGCCATGGATCAGCATGAAGCCGCGTTCGATATAGTCCTTGAGCGCGCGGCGCAGCACGGTGGCATCGGTCAAATCGTCCCAGCCATACCACGGCTGCGGCGACAGGTCGGCCGTCCAGGGCAGCGGCGCCGGGCAGCCCTCGTCGAGCACCGAACCGGCGATCAGTTCGGCCGGATCGAAATACCCGCAAAACCCGTCACTGAAAGCCAGGTGCAGGCCCTTGGCGTCCTGCCGTGCGCCCAGCAGCGACAAGTCGTCCGGCAGCAGGTGCGGGTTCACGAGCCGCTGGCCGGTGATCGTGTCGCGCTGGCTCGGATCCGGGCTGCGGGCGCGCAACCACAGGGCCGGCAAGACCGTGTCGGCCGCGCCAACGCGCAACAGCACCCGTGGCACCGCGCCATCCATGGCGACGCGGATGCGCGAGCCCTGCGCCACGCTCCAGTCCGCGTCCGCGCTGGGCGGCAGGATGCCCTCGGCCAACCGGACCTCGGCCAGCGTGTGTTGCTCTGCCGCGCTCGTTATCACCGGATCCGTCCATGCAGCCAGCGCAACCGGGGCGTCGATGTCGACCAGGCTGGCGCTGGTACCCTCACTCTTGCGCGTCTCGGGCATGACCTGTTCCCCAGATGAAACCCGTGTCGGGTGGCGTGACCACGCCGCTTGTCGATTCAACGGCGCTGCGCGAGTGTGCGTGTTTCACGAAGGGAATTCAAACAAGCAAACTTGTGGAGGCGCATTAGTGCTGCTAATGGGTCGGCAATGGCAGCCGGGCCCACCAGCGCTCATTTTCTTTGACCCCGCCTCAGCCGCCGGGGCCAAGACCCACTAGACTCGGTTGCGCGTACCCGCCCGATGTTCAACGGACCATGACCCCAGTAGCGACAGAGCCCCGCACACGACCCACGAAGGTTGAGGTGATTGCAGACGACCTGGCCCATGCCATCGTCAGCGGCCAGTACGCGCCCGGCGAGAAGCTGCCACCGCACCGCGTGATGGCCAAACGCCTGGGCGTGACCGCCGGCACCGTGAGCCGGGCCTATGCGAACCTGGAGCGGCGCGCGCTGGCGCAGGCACGCGTCGGTGACGGCACCTATGTCCGCAACGTCGACCGCGCACAAGCCGGTTTCTCCCAAGCCACGGCAGCACCCCTGATCGACCTGGCGCACAACGTCGCGATCGCTACCGACGAAGGCCGGGCGCTGCAGCAGACCTTCGTCGAGCTCTCCCGCCCGGGTGGCGCCGCGATCGCCAGCCTGCTGGACTACCAGCCCGAGGCCGGCATGGCACACCATCGCATCGCCGGCGCCCGCTGGTTGCAACAGCAATTTGGCATGCCGGGCAAGGCCGAGCGGGTCATGGTGACCCACGGCGCGCAACATGCGTTGGCCGCCGTGTTGCGCACCGTGGCGCGCGCCGGCGACACGATACTGACCGAATCGCTGAGTTACTCCGGCATGCTGGACCTGGCGCGCTCGTTGCGCCTGCAGGTCATCGGCCTGGAGATGGACCGCGAAGGATTGCTGCCGGACGCGTTGGAGCAGGCCGCGCGCAGTTATGGCAGCAAGATGCTGTTCTGCACGCCCAGCCTGCACAACCCGACCACGGCGACGATGTCGCTGGCGCGACGCAAGGCGATCGCGACGGTGCTCGAGCGCCACAAGTTGCTGCTGATGGAAGACGTGGTGCATGCCGCCGCAATGGCCGAACCGCTGCCGGCGATCGCCAGCATGTTGCCCGGGCAGTCGTTCCTGCTGTCGAGTTTCAGCAAGGTCATGGCACCGGGGCTGCGGGTAGGCTACCTCGAGGCCTCCGCGACCTGGCTGGACAAGGTCGCCGCCAGCATCCGCGCGGACTGCTGGATGGTCGCACCACTCATGCCCGAGATCGTCACCCGCTGGCTGGAGTCGGGCCTGGCGGACCAGCTGGTAACACGCCAGCGCCAGGCGATCCACGAGCGGCTGCGGCTGGCCGTGCGTTGCCTGCAGGGCCTGGAGTACCGGTCGGCGCCGGACCTGGCGCACTTGTACATGCCGCTGCCCGCGCCGTGGACCGTGCCACGGTTCACGACCGCCCTGCGCCAGGGCGGCGTGCTGGTGCGCACGATGGACCATTTCTCGGCCGGGCGCAGCATGCCGCCATCGGCGGTGCGGGTCAGCCTGAACGCCACGCCATCGGCCGATCAGTTGCAGGCGGGTCTGCAGGTGCTGGCGCGCGTGTTGCACTCCACCCAGTCCATCGCAGCCTAGGAGCCTGTCGGGACTGCACGGCGGCGGGCGGGCGGGCGGGGTCAAACCGTGGTGTTGGGTCGCCCGATGGCTTCAGCCCGGACCACGGCTTCGAGCAGCCCGGCGTCGCTGGTGGCATGGGGCAACAGTTGCTTGCGCAGCACCATGCGCACCTCGGGGTTCACCGCACCCATGGCCAGCACTGCATCGGTGGCCGATTGGCGCGCCAGTGCCATGGCCGCCTCGATGGCCTGGGCCGGGTCGGTGAACCGCCGCGTGCCCACCGGTGAATGCAGCACGAACAGGCCGCTGCCGTCCCCGGCCACATGCACTGATACGGTCTGGGCCACGACACCGGTAGCCGCACCGATCGCATTGGCGACATCGCCATACTCCGGGAATACGATCTGGCAGCCCAGGCGCCGGCCCACCTCACCGTAATAGACGCCGACCGGGCCGCCGACCGCCACCACCGGAATCATCGGTGTGACACTGATCCGCGCCAGACCGAGCTGGCCATCGCCAGCGCACACTGCACGCACCAGCTTGTCGTCCTGCAGGTGTTCACCGACCGCGGTATCCAGGATGGCCCGCGCACTCAGGCGCACCGTCTCGCTCCAGATGTCGCGCGCGAACTGCTGGGTGCGTTCGGGCGTGGGCAGTTTCATCTCGCGCAGCCGGCAGCCCAGCTGTGCGGCCAGCAGGGCCGTCGGGGTGGACCAGTTGTGCTGCAGGCCCAGCACATGGGCCGCATCCGACGGTGTCAGGCCGCCAATCTGCAACAGGCCCTTGCGCTTGAGCGACAACACCGTGCGCTGGGAGCCGAACGAACGCGCCAACTGGCGCATCGGCTGCGGGCGCTCGGTCACCAGTGCCAGCATCTCGCGCTCGCGCGGGCCGAGTTCGGCCGTGGCAGCTCCGGTGCGGGCACCGAACGGGAGCAACACGAAGCGGCCGTGCAGCACGGAGCCGCCGTCCACGTCGGCGATGTCGGCCTCCAGCAAATCCCGCATTTCCGGGAACAGCGTACCCAGCAACGCCACCGGCACGATGCGCTGCGGCCCGACCGCGAGCCGGCCATGGGCACCGATATGGATCTCGCTGTCGCCACCCAGCCCGATGGTGCGCACGTCGATGGCGCGCACCATGGTGCGCCAGCCGCCGACCTCGGCACCCTGCTCGTTGATGCGCGGGCGGCCATCCTGCAAGATGCCCAGGTCGGTCGTCGTGCCGCCCATGTCGGACAAGATGAAACTGTTCAGGCCCGACAACCATTGCGCTCCGACCAGACTGGCCGCCGGACCCGATAACACCGTCTCGATCGGTCGCAGCGCCACGGTCTCGGCCAGCGCCAGCGTGCCGTCGCCCTTGACGATCATGAGCGGGCACTGGATCTGCCATTGGGCCATCGCACGCTGCACCGCGTCGATCAGCGTCGAGACGCGGGCGATCAGTCGCGCGTTGAGCGCCGCCGTCAGCGCCCGGCGTGGTGCGTCCAGCTTGGAAGACAACTCGCTCGACACGGTGACAGGCTTGCCGGTGGCCGTGACGATCCAGTCGCGCACCGCCTGCTCGTGCGCCGCATTGCGCACCGCAAAGGTCGAGGCCACCGCGAACGCATCCACCCCGGGCCCGACTGAATCGAGCGCCTGCTGCAGGGCCTGCAGATCGAGTGCGCGCACCACCTCGCCGTTGTGGTCATGGCCGCCATCGATACGAATGATCGGCAAGCCGGCAAATGCCTCCGCGATGCCGGTGCGCAGGGTCATGCCGTCATCGAATCCGACCAGCACCACCGCCACCGGGCTGCCGTGGCCCTCGACCACCGCATTGGTGGCTAGCGTCGTGGACACCGACACCAGCCCGATCTCCTGCGGCGAGAGTCCCTGCGGCAGCTGCGCCACCGCCAGGTTCAGCGCCTCGGTGACGCCGATGGCCAGATCACCCTTGGTCGTGATGGCCTTGGCGCGCGCCAGCACCCGGTGGCCCTGCGCTTCGATGATGGCGCAGTCGGTATAGGTGCCGCCGGTGTCGATGCCGATCAGGTAGGTGGATGAGCTCATGGGTTCAGGTCGATGGATCGACGCGGATTGCGGTCAGCGGGCTGCGGTGCGCATTGTCGGGCTTTGCCGCAGCGGCCACCGCGCGGCAACTACCGTCCGCGCACGGCGCATCGCGGATACTGCGACCATGTTCCATGCGATCCGAACCGACCAGGCTCCGGCGGCGCCGGCAACTCGCGGCAAAGGCCTGCTCGCCCTGTCTGTCGCGGCAAGCCGAGGCAGACCTTGGCGACGTGCGCCTGATGCTGCCGGCCCGGCACCGATGCAGCGGCACCATGCCACTGCCATGCCGATGGGTCGTTCCTTGACCGACGCTGCACGCCGCACATGCCGTTCCTGACCGGCCTGGCCTGGTTGCTGCTGTGCCAGACGGCTGGCGAACTGCTGGCGCGGCTGTGGCAACTGCCCTTGCCCGGTCCGGTGGTCGGCATGTTGCTGTTGCTGCTGGCGCTGCGTTGGCCGCAGGTACGCACGCCGGTAGGCGCAGTTGCCGACGCCCTGCTGGCGCATCTGAGTCTGCTGTTTGTCCCTGTCGGTGTGGGCGTGATGACGCATCTGGGGCTGTTGTCGCAATACGGCCTGCGCATGCTGGTGGCGATCGTGCTGTCGACCTGGGTCGGGCTGGCGGTCACGGCACTGGTGCTGCGCTGGCTGCTGCGCCGCGCCGGCCCGGGCGAACCGAACGCCTGACACGCAAAGGCACACACCATGCAGGATTTCGTGCAGCTCTGGGTCTACCTGTCCGCGACGCCGCTGTTCGGATTGACGGCGACGATCGTCACCTATGTGCTGGCGCACACACTCTACCTGCGCGTCGGTCAGGCGCCGTGGGCCAACCCGGTGTTGTGGACGGTGCTGCTGCTGGCGGTCGTGCTGACGCTCAGTGGCACGCCGTATCCCCGCTATTTTTCGGGCGCGCAGTTCATCCACTTCCTGCTCGGGCCGGCCGTGGTGGCGCTGGCCTGGCCTTTGTGGCAACGACGGGTGGAATTGCGCCAGCGCGCTGGCCCCATCGTGCTGGCCGGCCTGGCCGGAGGCGCCGCGGCCAGCGCCAGCGCGGTTGCGATCGGCTGGGCCCTGGGCCTGCCCGAGACTTTGTTGCGGTCTCTGGCGCCGAAGTCAGTCACGGCGCCGGTGGCCATGGGTATTGCCGAGCAGATCGGCGGCAACCCCGCACTGGCGGCGGTGTTCGCCGTATTAACGGGCATGGTCGGCGCCATCAGCGGCAAATACCTGTTCGACGCCATCGGCGGCCTGTCCATGCCGGCGCGCGGTTTCGCTCTGGGCACCGCATCGCATGGCATCGGCGCGGCGCGCGCGCTGCAGGTCAACCCGGATGCAGGCGCCTATGCCGGCCTGGCCCTGGGCGTTCAGGTGATACTGGCCGCACTGCTGATGCCACTGGTGGCGCGCTGGTTCTGAACCGCACCGAGCGCAGACCTGGTGGTCGTTCAGGCCAACGGCAGCTGCGCGTTCTTCCAGCCGAGCCAACCGAATGGCAAACCGCCCGCAGGGGCCACGGCACGACAGGGCGACGCGCGGTCGGCCTGATAAAGTGCCCGCCATCCGTACGCGATCCCCGAGAGACCTGCCATGAAAACCATCAAGTCCTTTCCCCGCAAGATCAAGGAAACGCCAAACACGTTCATCACGCTGGCTGATGGCTGCAAGCTGGCGGCCCGCATCTGGATGCCGGCCGACGCCTCGAAGAAACCGGTGCCGGCGATCCTGGAGTACCTGCCCTACCGCAAGCGCGATGGCACCCATGTGCGCGATGCGCTGACGCATCCCTACCTGGCGGGGCACGGTTATGCCTGCGTGCGGGTCGACATGCGCGGCAGCGGTGACTCCGATGGCCTGATGCAGGATGAATACGCGCAGCAGGAACTGGACGACGCGGTCGAGGTCATTGCCTGGCTGGCCGTGCAGCCCTGGTGCAGCGGCAGCGTCGGCATGATGGGCATTTCCTGGGGCGGCTTCAACGCACTGCAGGTTGCAGCCCTGCAACCGCCGGCGCTCAAGGCCATCGTGACGTTGTGCTCGACCGACGATCGTTACAGCGACGATATCCACTACAAGGGCGGCTGCCTGCTCAACGAGAACCTGGGTTGGTCAGCGACCATGTTCGCGTATTCGTCGCGCCCGCCGGACCCAGTGCTGGTGGGCGACGGCTGGCGCGCGCTGTGGTTGCAACGACTGGAGAACGAGCCCCTGCTGGCGATTGCCTGGCTCGAGCATCCGCATCGCGACGCCTACTGGAAACATGGCTCGGTGTGCGAGGACATCGGTGCGATCAAGGCCGCCGTGCTGGCCGTCGGTGGCTGGAATGATGCTTATACCAACGCCGTGCCGCGGCTCGTCGGTTCGCTCAAGGCGCAGGCCCGGGGCATCATTGGCCCATGGGCGCACAAGTACCCGCATTTCGCCGTGCCCGAGCCGCGCATCGGGTTCCTGCAGGAGATGCTGCGCTGGTGGGACCAGTGGCTCAAGGGCATCGACACTGGCGTGAAGAAGGACCCGGCCTACCGCACGTACGTCATGGAGCCGGGCAAACCCGGCGCGTCGGTGGCGCGGATCGAGGGGCGATGGGTCAGCGACCAGAACTGGCCCTCCGACATCCATGCGTTGCAGCGCCTGTACCTCAATACCCATGGCCTGGGCGGCATCAAGGGCGCGTCCGACAAGCGCATCATCCATTCACCGCAGACCACCGGTGCGGATGCCGGCGAATACTGCATCATCTGGCTCGGCCCGGAGTTTGCGGGCGACCAACGGCGCGACGATTCCGGCTCCGTGACCTTCGACAGCGCTCCGCTGGCGCGCGACATCGACGTGGTCGGTGCGACCCAGCTACAACTCAAAGTCAGCTCGGACAAGCCGCTGGCGAACATCGCAGTGCGGCTGAACGCAGTCTGGCCGGACGGCGCGGTCTCGCGTCTGAGTTACGGCGTGCTCAACCTGTGCCACCGCGACAGCCATGAACACCCCGAGCCGATGGAGCCGGGCAAAGCCTACACGGTGCGCATGCAGCTCGACGACGTGGCGGTCAAGGTGCGCAAGGGACAGCGCCTGCGCATCAGCGTCTCCACCAGCTACTGGCCGCTGATCTGGCCGGCGCCGGAGGCGCCGACGTTGATGCTGCACCTGGGTACGAGTTTTGTCGACCTGCCGCTGCGCAAGATCCGCGGCGAGGAGAAGCCGCCGACGTTCGCCGCACCCGAGGCCGCTGCGCCGGTCAAGCTGACAGAAGTGCGCAAGCCCACGAACCGGCGCGAACTCCGTATCGACCAGAAAACCGGCACGCAGACGCTGGTCATCGTCGACGATTTCGGCGCCAGCACCATCACCGAGCATGGCCTGACCTACGGCGCCATCGGCCGCGAGACCTACAGCATCCACCCAGACGACCCGCTGTCGGCACGCCAGGAATGCCACTGGACCGAGGAACGCGCGCGTGGCGACTGGAAGGTGCGCACCGAAACCTATTCCAGCATGACGGCCAGCAAGACTCACTGGCATGTGACCGGACGCCTGGAGGCTTACGAGGGCGATGCGCTGCTGTTCAGCCGCAACTGGGACAAGAAGATCAAGCGCAAGCTGGTGTGACAGCCCGTGGCGCCAGCTTGCGTGGCACACAAGCTCGATCTATCCGATGACCACAATGACACTCGTGTGGTCTGCCTGCCGATAGAATGCCGCCAAACGCATAGCTGCCCCTCGTCCGTTCCACTGCCCAACCGCCATGTCCCGTAGCTCGCTTCGCTTCGTCGCCCGGTGGATGGCGCTGTTCGTGCTGCTGGCGCAAGTTTCGGTGGCGGCATATGCCTGTCCTGCATTGACGCCGTCCCTGGCTGCGTCGATGGACATGGCCCCCTCGACGAATGCCGCAACCCCCGACCTCGCGAGCATGCCATCGGACTGCGTCGACATGGCGGGCCCCCAGGATCCGCTGGCCTCTTCCCTGTGCGCGGAGCATTGCAAGTCGGGGCAGCAGAGCGACCGCATGGCCACCGTGTCCCTGACACCTGCCGCATTGGGCGGCTGGTACGTGCGACCGGCCTCGCCGGAGATAGCGCCATCCCGCCGCCCGGCGCCTTCGCGGGTCCATGCGATGGCCCATGCCCTGGCGCTGACTGCGCCGCCCCACGCGATCGCGCATTGCGTGCGCCGAACCTGAGCCCTGGCAAACCTGCGGCCCTGCGTTAGCCGGCAAGGTGCCGGCGGCCGCTCCATCCGTCCGTGAGCCCATGCGCGCCCGGCCGGTGCCGTTCCCGTGTGGGCCCTCGACCTTGTGGCCCACCGCGCCTGTTCAGGAGATGCCATGTTTGCCCGACTGTCACGTACCGCGCGCCTGCGCCAGAAACCCTGCGCGCATGCGCACCCGCAAACCCGACATCCCTTGCGCTGGCATGGTCTGCTCGGCAGTCTGCTGCTGGCCGGCATGGCCCATGCGCAGACACAGTTGACGCTGGACGCCGCAATGGCGCTGGCGCAGCAACGATCCCAACAACTCGTGGCGCAGGACGCAGCCGCTCTGGCCGCACGGGAGATGGCCGTGGCGGCTGGCGAACGACCCGACCCGGTGCTCAAGCTGGCTCTCACCAACGTTCCGGTGACCGGAGCCCAGCGCTACAGCCTGGGCGCCGACTTCATGACCATGCGGTCGATCGGCGTGATGCAGGAACTCACCCGCGCGGACAAACGCCAGGCCCGCAGTGGGCGTTTCGAGCGCCAGGCCGAGCGCGCCGTGGCGGCGCGCGCTCAGGCGCTGGCCGAACTGCGCCGCGACACCACGCTGGCCTGGCTCGATCGCCATTTCCTGGAACGCCGGCTGGCCCTGCAACTGACGCTGCGCACCGAGACGGCGCTGCAGGTCGAGGCCACAGACGCCACCTTTCGCGCTGGACGTGGCAGTCAGGCCGACCTGTTCGCGGCACGTTCGGCCGTGGCCTGGATCGACGACAACCTGGCCGAGACCCGGCGCGACATCGCCACCGCACAGACCCGGCTGGTACGCTGGATCGGCCCGCAGGCAGCAGAACAGCCGCTGGCCGCGGCACCCGAGGCAACGCTGCCATCGGATGTTTCCGGGGACGAACTCGCACGACGGGTCCGCCTGCACCCGCGTGTGTCGCTGGCGGTCCGGGCGCAGGACGCGGCGCAGTCCGAGGTGGAGGTCGCACGCAGCGAACTGCGCGCGGACTGGACGCTGGAGCTGATGTTCAGCCAGCGCGGGTCAGGATTCTCGAACATGGCGTCGGTCAACCTGTCGGTACCGCTGCAATGGGACCAGGACCGGCGCCAGACCCGCGAGATCGCGGCGCGAATGGCCTTGACCGAGCAGCTTCGCGGCGAACGCGAGGAAATCGAGCGCGAGCAACTGGCACAGGCACGCAGCACGCTGCAGGCCTGGCAGCACAACCAACAGCGCCTGCAGCATGTGGACCAGCAACTGCTGCCCCTGGCCGACGAGCGCAGTCGTGCCGCATTGGTGACCTACCGCGGCGGCAGCGGCACGCTGGACGCTGTGCTGCTGGCGCGCCGCGCCGAGATCGACACTGCGCTGCAACGGCTGATGCTGGAGCAGGAAAACGCCCGCCTGTGGGCGCAGTTCAGCTACCTGATTTCCAGGCCGGCCGACGCGCTGGCCGACGCGGGGTCCCTACGATGAATACCAGCCGGATCCTGCTGGCGTCGCTGGCCGCACTCGCTCTGGCCGGCGCTGGCTACGCGCTGTATGCCACCGGCATGCAGCGCGGCATGGCCATGGTCCCGTCGCAGGCCAATGCCGCTGGCGCAGCGGGTTCCACAACACCTCCCGCCGCCCCCGATGGCGCATCGGGCATGGGACCGACACAGCGCCTGCCACAGGGCATCGCCGAGGGCGAAGAAGCCACCCGCAGGCATATTGCCAGCGGCGTCAAGTCCGGCGACATCGACCCGGTGGTCGGCGCCCGCGTGCTGTACTACCACGACCCGATGGTGCCGGGCAACAAGTTCGACCGCCCAGCCAAGTCACCCTTCATGGACATGATGCTGGTGCCGGTCTACGCCGGCGCCGAGGGCCAGGACACGGGGAGCGTCAACGTCAGCCCGCGCATGCAGCAGAACCTGGGCGTGCGCTCCGCCGAGGTGCTGCAGGCTGTGCTGGCGCCCCGGGTGGAGGCGGTCGGCAGCATCCTGTGGAACGAGCGCAACCAGGTGGTGGTGCAAACGCGCGCTGCCGGCTTCGTCGAGCAACTGCATGTGCGCGCGACGCTCGACACGGTGTCGGCCGGCCAACCCCTGGTCGACCTGTACGTACCGGAGTGGGTCGCGGCGCAGGAAGAATTCCTGTCATTGCGCCGCATGCAGGGCAGCGCGTTGGCGCCGCTGATCGACGCCGCGCGCCAGCGCATGCGCCAGGCCGGAATGGTCGAGGCACAGATCGCGCTGGTCGAGCGCAGCGGGACCCTCCAGCCCCGTATCACGCTGCATGCGCCGATCGGTGGCGTCGTCACCGAATTGCTGGTGCGTGAGGGCGCCGCGGTGGGCGCGGGCGCGATCCTGCTGCGCATCAACGACACCCGCACGGTGTGGGCACAGGGCGAGGTGCCCGAGAGCCAGGCCCACCTGCTGCGCCCTGGTGCCAAGGTGCAGGCCCGCAGTCCCGCTGCGCCCGGGGTCGTCTTCACCGGTCGGGTGCAGGCGCTGCTGCCCGAGGTCGACCCGATGACCCGTACCGTCAAGGCTCGGCTGGAACTGACCAACCCGGGCGGTCGGCTGGTTCCCGGCATGTTCGTGCAACTGCAGTTCGCCGACCTGGGCGCGACGCGCACGCTGGTCGTACCAACCGAAGCGCTGATCCAGACCGGCACCCGCAGCGTAGTGCTGCTGGTGCAGGCAGACGGCCGTTTCCGCGCCGTCGATGTCGTCACCGGCATCGAAGTCGATGACCAGACACAGGTACTGCGGGGACTCGAGAAGGGACAGCGGGTGGTGGTCTCGTCGCAGTTCCTGATCGACTCCGAGGCCAGCCTGCGTGGGTTCGTGTCGCGGCTGAACAGCGAGGCGCCGGCGCCTGCACCCTCGGCCACACCGGCCATCCCGATACACACCGGACAGGGACTGATCGAGAGCATCGACAAGGACGTCGTCACGCTGACGCATGGCCCGATCGCCTCGATGAAATGGGGCAAGATGACGATGCAATTCCAGCTGCCCGCGGGCACCGGACCGGACAAGGCGCGCAAGGGTGAGCAGGTGGAGTTCGACTTCACCGCGGATGGCGACGTACCGGTGATCACTGCGCTGCGCAAACGTCCCGCCACTGCGCCAGGCCGCCCGGCTGCCGCCGCCAGCCAGGGGCGCGCACCATGATCGCGGCACTGATCCGCTGGTCCATCGTCAACCGATTCCTGGTGCTGCTGGCCACCGTGCTGGTCAGCGCCTGGGGCGTGGTGTCGGTGCTGAGCACACCGCTGGACGCGTTGCCGGACCTGTCGGACGTGCAGGTCATCGTGCGCACCAGTTTCCCGGGCCAGGCCCCGCGCATCGTCGAGAACCAGGTGACCTACCCGATGACCTCGACCATGTTGTCGGTACCGGGCGCCAAGACCGTGCGCGGATACTCCTTCTTCGGCG
>Ga0105047_10002820_pt1 | contig 30872 bp, 21 predicted proteins | sample MAT04_FD_78384 | JGI IMG/M metagenome (GOLD analysis project Ga0105047, IMG submission 78384) | Freshwater microbial communities from Lake Fryxell liftoff mats and glacier meltwater in Antarctica - MAT-04 (megahit assembly) | ecosystem: Environmental > Aquatic > Freshwater > Ice > Liftoff... | reverse complement strand
TCCAGCATCACGGCGTCCACCTTGGTCAATAACTCGTCGATCGAGCCGACAATTTCCACCCCCATGTTGCGCAGCTCGTTGGTGTACCCTTCGACGCGATCGATGCTGCTGGGGATATCTTTGCTACCGCCCGGATAGGCGGCGACGACTTTGACCGAAGCCATTTCGTCCTTAGCTTCTGGATCGTTCATCGCTTTGGTGAACGCCGTGACGTGCGAGGTATCCAAACCGATGATACCGACCCTGATCGGCTTGGACTTGTCCGGCGCGGCGCCATGCGCAGTGGCGAGATTCATAGCGACAATTCCTGAAAGGCAGGCAAAGGCGATAGAGCGAATGAGCATCGGAGAGTCTCCCCAGCTGAGGGCTTACGTATTATCGTGGCCAGTGGCGAATGGATCGCCCCGGTTTTTCCAAGTCGCGGCTATTCTAATCGCGGCGCGGAGGGGAAGATACAGGCCGCAGTCGGGCCATGCCAGATGCACAGTAGCGGACACTTGAATTACAAAGAGACGCCTTTCATGCGACGAAGCACTATCCTATGGACCGGGTTATTCGCCACTTGGGCATTGATATTGATACCTGCCCAGGCGGCCGACGACGTTAAACGGCAAGAGAAGCTGAGGGCGACACTCGCCGAGTTGAGCAAGCAGATTGCCGCCAATCCAAAGCAAGCCGAACTTTTCGACCTGCGCGGGAGCGTGCAGTTTCAGCTGGGACACGTCGACGAATCGATCGCGGATTTCGATCGCTACCTGGAACTTCGCCCGGAGCAGCGTGCTCAGCATTGGAAGCGCGGGATCTCCTACTACTACGCCGGGCGCTACGAAGATGGCCGTGAGCAGTTCGAAGGCTATCAAACCTATGATTCGAGCGACGTGGAGAATGCCGTTTGGCGATACCTGTGCATGGCACGCGAATCAGGCGTTAAGAAGGCGCGCGCCGAGATTCTAAAGATTGGCGAGGATCGGCGGATTCCAATGCGGCAGATCTACGATCTGTTTGCCGGCAAGGCCACGCCGGAAGACGTGCTGCGCGCCGCCCGCGCCGGCGACCCACCTCCAGCGCAATTGAATGACCGACTGTTTTACGCGGAACTCTATCTCGGACTGTACTATGAGGTCGAAGGTGACGCCCGCCGCGCAGCAGAGCACATCCAGCGGGCAGCGGATGACCACAAGATCGGCCACTACATGTGGGACGTGGCGCGCGTGCACGCCGATCGCCTGAAAGCAAAGTCGCTATCGCCGGTTCAAGACACCGACGGTAAAGAATCTGTCCCGAGCCCACTTCGCTGTCAGACAAATCAGGATGCAGGCGAAAGTTCCTGCCACAGAGCTTCGTAGGTATCGCTCTTGCGGAGCGCGGCCAGTAGGTCGTCGCGAGTTCCTTCAGCGACTTTGCGGCCGTCGCGGACTTCGATCGTCTTGTCCTGTGCCGTCACGTTGAGGTCTTGTAGTTCGCACTTGCGGCCGAACTTCTCGACAATCGCGGTTTTCACCGCAATCGCCGCGTAATCAATATCTCGAGCCATCAGCAAAGCGCCATTCAGTTAAGTTTGGGTAAGTCCCGTGAACGCCCCCATCGTACCCTTGCCCACCCCGCAGGGACAGGGTTGCCCCTTCTTGGAATCCGAGTCATTTTGAACCGGCGGCGCCATTCATTAGGCAAATTACGGTCCTTGCAGGCGTGTTTGGACTCGTGACGGTAGACAACTTACACTAGACGCGGTTGGGATCGGTCGCTCAAAAGGATTTTGAATCTATGTTTCAGACCATGTCGCAGGTGAATTTTGCGTCGAAATTTCGTGCAGCGTTACACACCATAGCGCCGCTGGCTGCCGCGATCGCAATGTTCGCGTGTGCAGTATCGCCATGCGCAGCGAATCCCGAGCCCGGCGTCACTGCTGACAAGGATGGCGTGCTGTCCCTCTCGGCCGCGTCCGCCACACTGAGTGGGAAAGATGTGAAGGTGGTCGACGGCTCGCTTGCTGGATGGCAAGACCGTACGCAGAACGCCGCCTGGACGATCATTGACGTCAAGGCCGCGGCCTACGACGTCTTCGGCACGATCGCCGTCTCGCCGGAGGCGGCCGGTGAAACATTCGCAGTCGATATTGATGGTCAGACCACGATCCGTGCGGATCTTGCCGCAACTTCGTCCCCCAGCGATTTCGAGCGGCGGCTGTTGGGTCGGGTGCTACTCAGTAGCGGCAAACACGTCGTTGGAATTCATAGCACGAATCGCGAGAAGCACCAGCTCGCCAAGTTGAAACTAGTGGAGTTGGTTCCGGCCAATCGGGGCGCTGCCGCGGACTCACCCCCGTTTACGCCGCCGCCGTTGACCGTCCCTGCAGGCTTTAAGGTGGAACTGGTCGCTGGCCCGCCGCTCATTGCGCACCCTATGCTCGCCAGCTTTGACAATCACGGCCGCCTGTTTGTGGCGGAGTCTGTTGGCGTTAACAGCCGGGGCGCTGTGCTGGCACAGAATCCGCCGCACGAGATCCGCGTGTTAGAAGATACTGACGGTGACGGCCGATTCGACAAAAGCTCGCTGTTTGCGGACAAACTCGTCTTTCCACAGGGCATCCTCTGGCACGATGGCTGGGTCTACGTCTCGTCTCCGCCAAATTTCTGGCGGTTGAAAGACAGCAATGGTGATGGCGTTGCCGACGTGCGCGAGGTTCTGTCTACCGGCTATGCAAATACGGGCGTAGCAGATGACATGCACGGGGCGTCACTTGGACCGGACGGTCGCGTCTATTGGTGCGCGGGCCGTTTTCCGCACAAGATCCAGCGCCCTGACGGTCCAATCATCCATCAGGGAACTGCGCCCCTGATCTTGCGGTGCAAACCGGATGGTAAAGACCTGGAAGTTGTCTGTGGCTCGCAAGGTAACGCCGTTGGGGTAGCATTTACTGACGCCGGCGATTTCTTCGCCAGCGGAACATTTCTGGCGTCCGACTCCATGGGGCCCAATCTGCGCGACGCGCTGATCCACTGCGTTGACGGTGGCCAGTATCCGGTCCGTGATCGTACGATCACAGAGCACAAACGAACGGGTGATCTGTTGCCCGCGCTAACGCACATGGGCGTTTCCGCCTCGAGCGATCTGATGATTTATCGCGGCGAGACCTTCGGGGCGGATTACCAGGGCAACCTATTTTCGGCGTTGTTCAACATGCATAAAGTTCTGCGGCACGTGATTACGCCCGACGGCGCCACGTATCGGTGCCGCAATGAGGATTTCCTGACCAGCACGAGCACGGACTTTCATCCCACGGACGTTTTTGAAGACGCTGATGGAAGTTTGTTGGTAATTGATACCGGCGGCTGGTTCATTATCGGTTGCCCCACGTCGCAGATTGCCAAGCCACAGGTGCTGGGGGGCATTTATCGAATTCGTCGCGAGGGCGCGCAAGTCTCGCCCTTTCCGCGCGGGCGGGATGCAGACTGGGCTGTAAGCGAACCGGAACGTATAGTGAAGCTGTTCGACGATCTGCGGTTTGCGGTGCGCGATCGCACAATGAGTGAACTTGCCGCAAAAGGCGCCGCTGCCGTTCCGACGCTTGCGGCCGTTGTGGAAAAGAGCGCTTCACGGCAATCGAGGCAACTGGCTATTTGGACGCTATGTCGGATCGATTCAGAAAAGGCTCGCGCTGCGATCCGAGTTGGACTTGCTGACGCAGACGATCAAGTTTTGCAAACGGCAGCCCGCGCCGCCGGGATCAATCGCGACAAACGGGCGATGTCAGGCCTGGTACTACTGTTGAAAGATCAACCGGCTGCGGTGCGTCGCGAGGCTGCCACGGCGCTCGGAAGGATCGGCGACACGCAGGCCGTGGCCCCGCTCTTGGCGGCATTGGGGGAGCCGGGCGACCGGTTTTGCGATCACGCGCTGATTTTGGCGCTAATTCGCCTGGATGATCGGGCACAAACCTTGGCCGGATTGGACGCAGAGTCGCCGGCGGTACGTTGTGGCGCCCTGATCGCCCTGGACCAGATGGATCACGGCGATCTGACGCGCGAGGAGTTGGCTCGCACGCTCGATAGCAATGACGCAGTGGTCCAGCGCGCGGCGCTCGATGTTGTCTCTCGTCGCCCCGGCTGGGCGGGCGAGTTCACTGAGCTTGGCCGTCGCTGGCTAGCCGAGCCTGAGTTACCGGCCGACCGTGGGGCATCGCTGCGCGGCGTGCTTTTGGCGTTTGCCGAAGATTCGGCCGTGCAAGAATTGATTTCCGTCACGCTTGCCGCCAAAGAAACGCCCCGCGCCACGCGGCTATTATTGCTCGAGATCGTCAGCCGCGCGGACCTTGCCCAGTTGCCCGTGGCTTGGCACAAAGGAATCGTAAGCGCGCTGGCCAGTCCGGACTTGACAATCGCTCGACAGGCAATCTCCGCGGCGGCGACTGCCGGACATGGGCTGGGCCACGAACAACTTCTTGCGCTTGCGCGCGATATTGACAGCCCCAACGAACTGCGCGTGGCGGCCGCCGGCGTGCTGGCTAATGACAACGCGGAGTTGCCGCCCGATGTATTCCAATTCCTGGCGGAACAATGTCAAAAGGATGTGGAGCCGGTGCTTCGCCTGAGCGCTGCACGAGCGATCGGCGGGGCAAAGTTAAGCGGCGCAACACTGGAACGCGTGACCAAACTCCTTTCCGTGGCCGGGCCGCTTGAAGCGCCGGCTCTGGTAGGGGCGTACGAGAAGCACACCACGGTCGACGCCGGCAAGCTGCTGATCGCGGCGCTCGACGTCTCACCGGGCGCCGTTGCGGTGCCGGCTGCGCGCGTGCGCAAGTTGCTCGAGCAATTCCCGCCCGAAGTTTTGGAAGGGGCGCGACCCCTCCTCCAGAAGCTGAATGTGGACGCAACCTTGCAGATCGCGCGACTTGCGGAACTGGGCGGAGCGCTGACCGCTGGCGACGCCGCGCGCGGGCGGGAGATATTCTTTGGAGCCAAGGCCGCTTGTTCTGCCTGTCACAAGGTTGCTGGGCAGGGGGCCGCGATTGGTCCCAATCTGTCTGGGATTGGCGCCATCCGTGCTCGGCGAGACATGCTGGAAGCGATCGTTTTTCCCAGCGCGTCGTTCGCACGCGGATTTGAACCTGTCGCCATCGCCACTAAGTCAGGCAAGGTTCATTCCGGAATCATCGATCGCGAAACGGCTTCGGCCATTTACCTAAGAACGACGGATCGCGCCGAGATTCGTATCGAACGGGGCGACGTGGAGGAGCTAGCGACCGCGTCGATCTCGATCATGCCGCAAGGGCTCGACAAAACGTTATCGCTCGATGACCTGCGAGACCTAATCGAGTTTCTCGCAGTGCAGAAGGCCGATCCGGCCGCCGCAACCGCCGCCGGCGGGCAATAAAGCCTCAAGGTGTATTTCGAGCAAGCGATTCGGGCTGGCATAAAACCGGGGGGCGAGCCTTGTTCCGGTCGCCTGGCGCGTCCAGAATAACGTTCGCCCGGTTCGCCGAGCGCGCAACTCACCGCGTTCCATCGCACAACATTCTGCCAGCCCTGTGGAGCATTCTCACTATGCAGTTCCATACTATCGTCCGTCGCGTCGCGCCGGTTTGCATTGTACTCGCAGGTATTGCTGCAGATTCTGCCAGTGCGATCGCCGCGGAGTCGGCCACGCCACGCGCCACAATCGACGGGACCGGACCAGGTTGGAAGGCGCTTGGCGAACAGGATTTTGAAAACGTGAATTGCGATAAGGACACCTGGGCCTGGAAGGATGGCCTGATCACCTGCACCGGCAGCCCTGTCGGCGTCGTGCGTTCGAAAAAGCAGTACACAAACTTTGAACTCGTCGTCGAGTGGCGGCATCTGAAAGCGGCCGGCAACTCGGGCGTTTTCGTCTGGACGCCCGAGGCATCGTTAACGGGCCTGACAAAAGGGAAGCTGCCGCACGGGATCGAAGTTCAGGTGCTCGACGAAGGGTATAAGACGCAGTACGAGAAAGGTGGTAAGAAAGCCGATTGGTTTACCACGCACGGGGACGTCTTCTCCGTCGGCAGCGCCAAGATGAAGCCCTTCCCGCCGATCTCGCCAGACGGCACGCGAAGCTTTCCGACCAAGAACTTGAGCAAGGGGCTCAACGAGTGGAATCATTACTACATCCGCGCCATCAACGGCGAAGTGCGACTTTGGGTGAACGGCGAAGAAGTTTCGGGCGGAACAGATTGCAACCCACGCACCGGATTCCTGTGCCTCGAGTCCGAAGGGTCGCCCGTCGAGTTCCGCGGACTGAAGTTGCGCGAGCTTCCATAGGCCGCTAAGCGCGCCTCAAATACCGCCATGTTCGTTGGCGGCGTCGCGTTCAACCATGACAATCGGAACGCGTGCGTGCTGCTGGGCGCATAGACGCCTGAACCAGGACGTCGGTTTGCATTTACTTCCCCCAGGCGGGGACCTAAACTTGAGGTAGCGGCGCGCCACGGGCAGGATTGGGAGCGCGACCCAGGAACGTTGGCGAAGCTAGCTTGAGTTGCGTGTCCTCATTCGTGGACGCGTCAGCGGGCGACGCCCCCCCCTCATTCTCCCCATCTTCCGAGGCTCATAGGCGTCATGTCGCAAGCCATTGTCGATCCTGAGGAATTGCGCCGGTTTGCCAACAACCTCAAACGATTTCATGGTGAGTTACAAGGGCAGATGCTGGCGCTTGGCGGCCAATTGAAGTCGCTAGGAGATAGCTGGCGCGACGCCGAACAACAAAAATTCACCGACGAGTTTGAGCTGACGATGCAACAGGTCGGCCGCTTCATGGAGGCGGTCGAGCAACACGTCCCCTTCCTGCTCCGCAAAGCGGAACGCATCGAAGAGTATCTTCGCCAACGCTGAACGACAGAACCATGAGCCGCACCGCCAACGTCCATTCGATCGAGGCGCTCGACCGGTTTCGCGCTGCGCTGTGCTCCTTTGCCGAGGGGGCGGATCTGTCGCTGACAATGCTCCGCTTGGAACTGGACCGGTTCGTCGACTGGTTGGAGCATGGGCAGCTCAAGTATTGGCAACAAGAGATCCGCCTCCGCGAGGACCGCGTGGGCGAAGCCAAGACAGACCTCCACCGCTGTCTGGCGGCGACCGTTGACGCGGACCGAACACCGTCCTGCTATCAGGAGAAAAAGGTATTGGAGAACGCGAAGCGTCGTTTGGAAGAAGCGCAAGACAAGCTCGCGGCCGTGCGACGCTGGATTCCGCCGGTTCGTCAGGCTGTGCTCGAATTCCGCATGAAGGCCGAACCATTGGCCGGGGCGCTCTTGGCCGATATTCCCAAAGCCGTATCGTTGCTGGAACACCTCGCCGCGCGATTGGCGGAATACATTGACCTGGCTGCCCCGTCGGGAAGCCCGTCGTTGAGCAATGGCACGTCAGCCAATTCGGCGACGCCCGCGTTGCCGGCGTCAAAGGACACGGCAGAGTCCAAGTCGATTGAGATCGACGCCGAGAAGCAAGATCCCCCGGCTATCGCAGACTCTCGTTCGGGAGACTCGCCATGAACTTGCACGATGGCCGAGCTAAGCTTTCAGATTCAGCCGCTAAGCTCCGGGCGCATTGGTCGGACACTCAGGCTGACTGGAATGACGCGGTTAGTCGCGATTTCGAAGAAAACCACCTCGCGCCCCTCGAGCCCAAAGTGAACGCCGTGTTGAGAGCGGTCGAACGCCTGCAAGAGATCCTCTCGCGGGTCGAGCACGAATGCCAATAAGTCCATCACGATTTCCACACTTTTTTTCTCCTGTCCATTCGAAGGTCGCCAACACCCGATGACCCACAATAGTTTCATCGAGCGTGTTCGGCGGATCGTGCGCGAGTTGGCGCGTTTGGTGGCGGACCGCTCAACCGCGCAAACCGCGCTCACGCAGTCCTATCGAGCGGAACAGCAACAGGCCGAGGCAAGCTTTGCTGAACGAAGCGCGCAACTCGAAGCCCGGCTGAAGCGCGATCTGGCGACGGCCGAAAACGACCTGAAAACCGCGCGACAAACGCTCACCGCGCGTCACAAGACGTCACATGACTCCGTCGAGGCAGACTGCCAGGCGGCCGTTGAACGCGTGACTCGCGATCTGGAAAAGATCGAAAAAAAAGCCCGTACCGCGCTGAACGAAGCTCGCTGGTTGTCACGTACCGTGTACGAGGCCAAGCGCAAGCAGCTCGTGGAACAGTTGGCCGCGACGCGCGCGGAGTTACAAGAACTGCTCCGCGGCGCGCTGGCGCTTCAGCAGCATGGAATCCAATGGCTGCAGCTCAATGGTTTGGAGAGCGTAGCGACCGAAGAAGTCTTTGAAGATTCGGCGGCCCCTCCCCCTGTCAGCGACACTGCAGACAGCAACACAGTCGACGAGACGTCCACTCCGCTGATCTTGGCTTCGCCGCCAGAAGCAATATCCGCCATCCCCACTCGGCAACGGCTCGAAGAATCGATGGCCGCCGCGACGGACTATCTCCACAAACTCAGCGCGCAGCGTCTGCCGGCATACACCCAGGGGGCAGGGCTGTTCGGGATATTTGTAATTGCGGCCATTGTCGCCGGACCAGCAATGTATGGACTGGGGGGCTGGCTAGAGTGGGAGCCACCGATCGTCGTGGCCGCGTGCGTCGCCGCTACGATTGTCGTCGCCATCGGACTGACGTTCTGGCTTAAGACAATTGCTCGGCGTAACGCCAGAGAAATCTTTCGACCACTGACTGAAGCGGTTGTCTCTGCCAAGCAAGCCTGCCAGCAATCCCTGGTTGAGGCGATCGCCGAGCAGAAGCGAGACTTCGAGCAATGCACGCGGCAACGCGATAGCGAATTCCGGCGCGCGGACGAAACGCACAATCCCACGCTCGCCAGTTGCGCTAAACGCCGCGACACGGAACCGGCGGCGCTGTTGCTCGCGGCGGATGAGCGTTTGGTCTCGCTGCAAACCGAGTTGGACGCCGGATTGCGGTTGGCGGTCGATCGCCATGCCATGCAAACGGTCGACGCTCGGCAGGCCCACCAGCGAGATCAGGCCGAACTGCGAAGTAACAACGAACAGCAGGTTCGAGGATTGGTGGAGGGGCTGGAACATCGTCAGGCCGCGCACATTGCACAGTGGCAGCACGAATTCGCGCAGGCACTCACCGAAGTCGCCGCCATCCGCCAACAGATTGACACAGACTGTGAAAGTTGGGAGGCGCTAATGTTGGGGCATTGGCGCCCGCCCCAGGAGATGCCACAGGCGATCCGTTTCGGTTGGCTTTCAGTCGATCTGCGCACGGCACTTGCCAACAGTGGCTCCCGCGGAAACACCGTCAGCGCGGAAGATGCATTTTTCAGCCTTCCGGCAGCACTTGATTTTCCGGCGCAGACTTCGGTTTATATCAAGTCGCAAGACGCTGGGCGGAGGCGGGCAATTGAGTTGCTGCAAGTCTTGATGCTGCGCCTGGTCACGGCGGTTCCGGCGGGTAAAGTGCGATTTACGATTGTCGATCCCGTTGGCCTCGGGCAGAACTTTGCCGCGTTCATGCACCTGGCGGATTTTGACGAAGCGCTCGTTGGACATCGCATTTGGACGGAGCCTCAGCAGATTGAGCAGCGTCTGGCCGATCTGACCGAGCACATGGAAACCGTCATTCAGAAGTATCTGCGTGACGAGTTTCCGACGATCGAAGCCTACAATCTGCAAGCGGGCGAAATCGCCGAGCCATTCCGCGTGCTGGTCGTAGCCAACTTTCCGGCCGGATTTAACGAGGCCGCCGCTCGGCGGTTACTGAGCATTGCCGCGAGTGGCCGCCGTTGTGGCGTCCATCTGCTGATGAGCGTGGATAGCCGACTCCCCGCGATACCTGGCATTCGTTTAGCGGATTTGCAGGCCCACGCTACGGTGTTCAGCGCCACCGGCGATCGCGTTGTCTGGCACGACCAGACGCTGAGCGAAATTCCACTGACGATCGACACTCCCCCCATGGAGCAGTGCAAGGACTTGCTCAAAGCTGTGGGCGCCGCGGCCGTCTCGGCCAAACGCGTGGAGGTGCCGTTCGAGTCGATTGCTCCGCCAGTCGAGGAATACTGGATGGGGGACAGCCGCCGCGGGATCGACGTCCCGCTGGGGCGCGTCGGCGCTACGCGATTGGCGCACTTGAAGCTGGGGCACGGGACGTCGCAGCATGTGCTGATCGCCGGCAAAACCGGTTCGGGCAAGTCCACGCTACTGCACGCATTGATTACCAACGCCGCGCTGCGATATAGCCCGGACGAGCTGGAACTTTATTTGATCGACTTCAAGAAGGGAGTCGAGTTCAAGACCTATGTTACGCACGCGCTGCCGCACGCCAGGGTCGTGGCGATCGAAAGTGAACGCGAATTTGGCTTGAGCGTGATGCAGCGGTTGGATTACATCATGCGCGAGCGCGGCGAGACGTTTCGCGACGCCGGCGTGCAAGACATTGGCGGCTATCGCGACCAAGGGAATTCACTCCCAAGAATCCTGTTCATCGTCGACGAGTTTCAAGAGTTTTTTGTCCAGGACGACAAGCTTGCGCAAGAGGCCTCGCTGTTGCTGGATCGGTTGGTCCGCCAAGGTCGCGCATTTGGAATTCACGTCCATCTAGGGTCACAAACCTTGGGCGGCGCATATTCCCTCGCCCGCAGCACGCTGGGGCAGATGGCGATCCGGATCGCGCTGCAATGCAGCGAGAACGACGCGCATTTGATTCTGAGCGAAGATAACTCGGCGGCGCGACTTCTCTCGCGACCAGGCGAAGCCATCTATAACGACGCCGGTGGTCTGGTTGAAGGGAACCATCCGTTCCAGGTCGTTTGGTTGCCGGACGATCGACGCGAGGTATTTTTGGCGCAAGTGCAAGCCCTGACGGCCGCCCGCCCGCCGCGTAGCGACACGCCGCAGATCGTTTTCGAAGGGACGCAACCGGCCGACATTGAGCGCAACGCGCCGCTCACAGAATTGCTGACGGGCCAAAATGTACCAGGTATTTCTGGCGGGGCGCACGCCTGGCTGGGCGAGCCGCTGGCGATCGACAAAGCAACGTCCGTTGCGTTTCAGGCGCGCGGGGGCGCCAATCTGCTTTGGCTCGGGCAGAACGACGAGGCGGTTGCCGGCATGCTAGTAGGCGTCATCCTCAGTCTGGCCGCGCAATACCCTGATCCTGCGCGCTCGGCGAAGTTCGCCGGCGCCCAATTCGAGATATTGTTGGGGGGCGCGCTCGAAGCCGAGTACGGCGCCGTGTTGCGAAAGTTGCCGGAGTACATGCCGGACCGGGTTTGCGTGACCGAGGCCGCAGGGGCGGCAAGCCTGATCGCGGACCTGGCGGCCGATGTTGCGCAGCGGCAGACGAGCCCGGCGGATGGCGGCCCTGGGAGCGCGGCGCCCCGGTTCTTGTTCGTCTTCGATCTGCCGCGATTGCGAGTGCTGCGAAAGCAGGAGGACGACTTCAGCTTTTCGAGATCCGCGACGGATGCGCCGGCCAAGCCCGATAAACAATTTGCGGAAATCCTCCGCGAAGGACCCGGCTTGGGCGTGCATACGCTCGCCTGGTGCGATACGCTGACGAACTTCAATCGCGTCTTCGATCGTCAAACGCTGAAAGAATTTGATAGCCGCGTCCTGTTGCAAATGAGCGCCACGGATTCCAGCTTGCTGATCGACTCGCCTGCCGCCGGCCAACTCGGCCGTCATCGCGCGCTATTGCATCGCGAGGACGAGGGCAAACTCGAAAAGTTTCGGCCTTTCTCCGTGCCGAGCGCCGCGTGGCTGGCCAAAGCGTGTGGCCAAATTCAGACTGCGGGCGTCGCGGACGAGTCGAACGCGACCACACAAAACAACCCAGAATCTTCACAGCCGGAGCCTAGTCCATGAGTGGTTTGTTCGATCTTACGGGTCGCGTTGCCATGGTCTCTGGCGCCGGGCGCGGAATGGGCCGGGCAATGGCGCTGGCGCTGGCCGAACATGGCGCGGACTTGATGCTGATCGACCGTCACGCTGAGAACCTGGCGAAGACCGCTGCCGAGGTCGAGAAAATGGGACGCCGCGCGGCGACCGCCGAGTGCGACATATCGAACATTGAACAGGTCGAAGAGCTCTTTAGTCGGCACGATCGAGATTTCGGCCGGATTGATTTTCTGGGAAACGTGGCGGGCGAAGGGGTCTTGGCTCCGCCGGAAGATATCACGCTGGATCAACTCCGCCTCACGCTCAATAACCTGGTAATCGGCCGGTTTGCCATGTGCCAACAAGCCGGACGGCGGATGATCGCCGCCGGGCGCGGCAGCATTGTCAACATTGGTTCGCTCGCCAGTCTTACCGCCATGGGGCGAGGGCATATTGCGTACAGCATGGCGATGGGCGCCGTAGCGCAGATGACGCGCGAACTGAGCACCGAATGGTCTTCGCTCGGCGTGCGCGTTAATGCCATCCTGCCAGCCCAGGTGGTGAATCCGAATCTGATCGAGCGGATGGGAGTCGACTCTGGACTGAAAGACATCTGGCTCCGCGGTATTCCGGCCGGCCGCCTGGGAGACCCGGACGATATCCGCGGACTGGCGGTACTCTTGGCCTCGGACGCGAGTAGCTGGATCACCGGAGCGCTGATTCCCATGGACGGCGGAAACCTGGCGCTCAACGGCGGCGGTACCGTGCGACCGCCGCGAGCGTAATCCTGGACGCGCGTTCGCAATTGTTAGCGGTTCGCCGCAAGTCGCTGGGGCGCCACCCTGTTACTTCTCCACCTTCAGCATCACCTTGCTGAGCAGCACTTGCGCTGGCTTGAGAGGCGATTCCGGGAAGCGGACTCGGCTGGGGTGGGCGATGCCTAGGACCAGCACACAGTCCCCTTCCGCAAATTCCCCTTCGCGCTCCTCGGATGGGATGAAGTAAGTTTTTTCCGACCCTTTCAGCGAGATCAGCCAACCCCGTTCGTGGTTACCCGCCTCGGCTCGCTGCTTGATGACGCCGAACAAGAACGCGCCCGCGAATGGCGGATGCGGCTTTTTCGCGTGGTCGTTGATGCGTTCGATCTGCCCTTCGCCTTTCCATTGCACCTTGCGCAGGTTGTCCACGATCTGGTCAACGGCTTTAACGACCGCCGTTTGCTCTTCGGCTGGCATGGGGATTTGCAGGTCGCTACCGGACTGAATAAAGCGGACGGCGGTCACGGCAAGTGCCAGTGCTTCGAGCGATGCGCAATCTTCTTCGCCTTCGGGGCGCCACTGCTTGGCGGACATGGCGTCTGCCAGTTTTTGAATCCGGTCGGACGCGATTGGTGAATTGGCAATCTCTCCTTGCGAATCCCTTTTGCGGCGGTTGTCTCGCAGTGCGACCACAGTCAGCGTTTTGCGGTCGACCAACTCTTGCAAGTGCTTCGAGTGAATTGCGTATCCAAAGCCCAACTTTTGCGCGATCCACGAGTTCACGCCCAGGACTTCGCCGGCCGAATTAATCAGCGGTCCGCCGCTATTGCCTTGATGGATCGAGGCGTTGTGCTGAATCCAGACGTTGTCCATCTCGCCGTCCAAAGATTCCTTCAGCCAGGTCTTGGTGTCTTGCGGCAACTGGGCGGTATGGACCACGCTCCCCACGATGCCGTCCGTAGTGGTGAACGCGTAGTCGTGCGGATGGCCGATCGCGTAGACCTTGGAGGCGTCGCGCGGTCCTTCGGCGGTTACCAGATCGAGCGCTTTCACGTTTGCCGGCACGCCATTCAGTTTGAGAATGCAGAGGTCGGTCTGCGGATTTACGGCGACATAGCCTTCGACGCCATAACGCGTGCCGTCATGAAAGAGCACCTCGGCCTTCACGGCGTCCGAGACGACGTGGTAATTGGTGGCCACCAGTCCGCTGGCATCGATCACAAAACCGGAGCCCAGGCCTTGGCGATGATTGAAGACATCGGACGTTTCGATCTTGACGATGCCGTGTTTGACGTAGGCAATAATGTCTTCCAGCGGCGCGCCCGCCGCAGGCTTGTCATTCTTTAGAGCGATTTGCTTGCCAGCGTCCGGGTTAAAAGGCGCCGGGTTTGATTTAACGACTGTCGTCTGCGTCGCGAGCTTGCCCGCCGGCTTGCCGACGGAGTGATTGTGCATCGCCATGGCGACCATAAATCCGCCGCCGCCGACCAGTAACATTGCTGCTATTCCGCCCAGCGCCCAACCCCAGACCGGGATCTTGAATGAGCGCGGAGGGTGGGGCGTGGCGGATGGCTTCGTGGCCCGTCTATTTCCTGCATACGTGGAGAGCGGTTCATCGAAGTCGTTGCCGACGTCAAGCGATCCCAGTCCCGCGGCAGCGACCGGCAGTGTGGTTTGGATGTCAGCCGCAAAATCCGGGATGGGTTCCGGGTGTTTCGCTGGGGGCGCGGGAGGGGGCGCCTTGGCTGGTTTTGGCGCGGCTTTGGGGGCCGGGGGCGCGCTAAATTCTTCGCCGGCAAAGTCAGGTAGATCGAGCGTCGGTTTAGGCCGAGACCGAGGTTCTGGACGGGGCGCGATGATTGTGGGTTCGGCGAACGTGACCGTCTTTTGTTCCGGCGGCGGAGCAGGCTCGGTGGCCGCAGGGAGAGTGCTTAGCGGACTTGCCACCGCGCCCGGCACCTGAATCTTTTCGCTGCATTGCGGGCATCTGCCGCGGCGGCCGGCGTACTCGTCTCGCACTCGAAACGACGCTTGGCAGGCAGGACACTGTACTTGTATGGGCATGCTGGCCGGCTCCCAAGGATGAGTTTTCCAGCCTACCACGGCTCAAAGCTCGGCGGCAAGCATTTATTGATTTCAAAGAGGCTGGTAACCTGCGGACCTGGCATGTTACGTTGGCCTTGCCGGGGGGCGTGATGCTCTCCGTACCCGTTCGCTACTCGGTGGACAAAGTTGGCGCCACTTGGGTGATCGATTTCGCCCGGTCCACAAGTCCTACGGAGCCGCATGGGAATTGGGCGCCGGCTTGACACAATTTTGACCTGCGATATGATGCAGGGCCCTGAGATGGAGTCTCAGAATCGCGTGTTCAGAGCAGGCCGCATGCTCAGGTTTGCCAAGGGTTTACGGTTTCGTAAACTATGGCTCCTGCGAGGCGAGCCGAACCTCTTGGAACGCCGCTCGACGTCTTCGCTTGCAAGCGAGGCACGATCCGCGATCACTCGACGGGCGCCCGATTTGTGACGGAACTCAGTTATGAGTTGTTCCATCGCTGATTGAACGCTTGCCGGCAGCGCGGCGCGAGCAACCACAAACGAATGTGACATTGAATTACTAAGGGTCTTTTAGCATGGCGCACTACACCGGTCCAAAGGGTAAAGTCAATCGTAGACTCGGTATTCCGGTCTATGAGAACATCGGAGCGCGCAAGGCGCTGGATCGTCGTGACTCGCCCCCCGGTATGCACCCCCGTCCTCGCAAGCTATCGGGTTACGGCACCGCGTTGATTGAGAAGCAAAAGCTCAAGCATCACTACGGCTGGAACGAGCGTCCCCTGCGTCGTGTGTTCGACATGGCCCAACGCCATACGGGCGACACTGGCGAAGCGCTCCTCTCGCTCTGCGAGCGCCGCTTGGATAACGTTGTGCGTCGCGGTGGTCTGACCAAGACCCGCCCGCAGGCTCGCCAGGGCATCGCCCATGGCCACTTCTACGTCAACGGTCGCAAGATGTCGGCAGCCAGCTACCTGGTTCGTCCGGGCGATGTGATCAGCGTGAAGAACCGGCCAAACCTGGTCAACTTCTACGGGGCCATGCAGGCCGAAGCAGACATTGAGATTCCGCATTGGCTCTCGGCCGAAAAGGGCCGCCTGAGCGTTACGGTCTCGGCAATCCCAGCCGCTGGTGACTTCAGCGTACCGGTCAACGTCGCCCTGGTGGTCGAAATTCTGTCTCGCTAAATCGCGGGATCGATTTCAATTCAAACACGAAAAAGCCGCCCCTTTTGGGGCGGTTTTTTTTATGCGCGGACGGCGGGAGATCTTCGCTTTGCCCGACGCTTACCGCTGGCCTGGTACTACCGTTGGCAGCGAGCTATGCGTTACTCGAACGATGGAAGTGGACGTGCTTCCACGCGCCGGCTTGCTTCTGCCAGACGCGGGTCTCTTCCGAGGCCGTGCTGACCGGAGCGCCTTGCGCGTCGAGCTTTTGCACCAGCCGCACGTAGCTGATCACTGCGGCGTCCGTGCCAACCAAGCGGACGTGCGGGGAGCACATGGTTGCTTGTGGTGGCCTGGCTGGCTTGCCAAGATCGAAATAGAATTTGTGAAAGGGCATGCCTTCCACCAATCGCCCACGGGCCTCGGGCTCGAAGCACGTGATTCGTGGGTCGCACAGGTTCTCGTACGTATGCCAATCGCCAGAGACGATGCTGTCCAGCAACTTCTGATTGAGGGACAGTAGTTCCGAGGTCAGTGATTCGTGAGCGGCGTGCGGTGTCTTGCGGTCTTCAGTCATGGTTTTCTTCTCCAGCCGGTAGCGCGGGGAGCAGGCCGAGCGAACAGAGCTTGGCGCGGCATTCGTCCCGCTCGCGATTCCGTTTCACATTAACCCAACTGGCGTCCTGCACGGCCAAAAAGTCGTCGTCGGTCGCCGCCGCGCGGCCGGCCTCGGCCAGCCGCCGCTGCAACCGGCCGATGACTTGCTGATCCAACCGGGTAAGGAACATCCCTTCCAGGCGGTAGTCTTCGAATGCTTCCCAAACCAGCGGGAACAGGGGCGCCACGATCTCGCGGCCAATTGCGGTGGCGTATTGCCGGACTTCCAACTGGGCGTGGGCGTCCATCCGCAGCGCCAGAAAGTGGAGCAAGTTGTGCAGATCGACCTTCCAATACGCCTCGGTATATGTCGAAAGCGGAAGGTCCTTGCGCGCCTGCTCTCGCGCCACGCCGCGGGCGATGCGTCGCTCGTAGACGTAGCGGGCCTGCTGCTGGAGCGCCGCCTCTTCCGCGCTCAGCTCTCGCCCCAATTCCTCGGGGAGCAGGTCTCCGCTTCCTTGGCGATTGCTTGCGGCTTGAGAACGCCAGCTACCAGGCTCCGTGGTTTGCGTGGCGTCGATTGCCAGCGAATAACGGGTTGAGTATTCATTGACGTTGGCCGTGCGGTGGCGGATCCACTGCCGCCAGGTGTCCATTGGCACGCGCACCAGCAGCTTAACCTCGGCCATTTCGAACGGCGTCGAATGGCGGTGCCGCATCAAGTAGCGAATCAGCCCACGATCGTCCGAGACCTGCCGAGTCCCTTCGCCGTAACTGACGCGGGCCGCCTGGACGACGGAAGAATCGTCCCCCATCACGTCGACCAGCGTCACGAAGCCGTCGTCGAGAACGGAGAATTTCTTCCAGCGAAGTTGTTCTACCTGTGGGAAGTTGGTCGGCATCGTCCACCGGTCCTTCGGTTCGGGCGAGAGAGGAGTCAGGCCGCGCCAGAACGGTCCGGCCGGTCAACAGTGAAGGCCCATTTTAGCGGCTGTCGCCCAATCCGACAGGCCCCGCCAAGACCGCAAAAAGCTCGCTGAATCGAGACCTGCAAGCGCTCTCGCTCCGCCCTTGGTACAATGGAACCGTAGCTGGCCAGGGGCCACGCGTAGACTTACAACTCGACCAGATGGTCTAAGATTCTTTGCTTTGAACAAAGATGCACGAATCCAATTCGACAAAACCGCTGATCCTGGCGATCGGGCTGATCATGGTCTCGGTCTTGGGCTGGGGGATTTTCCACGCGGTCGGCGCCTATCTCTACAACCATCACATGGGCCGGCCCCTGATGGTGGTGGGGTGCGTCATGGCGTTTCTGGCGTTCTGGAGCGTCATGCTCTGGTCGCGCAGTCGCCGCCTGGAACGACGGGCATCGCAGATGCGCGCCCGGGAAGATTGACCGAGCATATTGAAATGCGCGATGATCGCCGCCCAGTTGATCGCTGATAAGCGTTCTAAAACAGCTTCAGCTTATCGAGCCACGCCGGCGTGCGCGTAACCTTGGGAACGCCGGTGGTGTCTGCGTTCGAAGGGGGCGGCTCAGGCTGTGTCGTCAAGCGCAGGTTCGGATCGGCCAGGTCGACCGGCGTGTAGCTTGGATAGGTCGGCATCGACCACATCAGCCGCGGATCACCCGGCAGGCTGTTGATGGAGACGTTATTCAGTTCGATCGTCATTTCCATCCGGCTGATGGGCCAGAGGATTTTGACTTGCTTCGGCAGGATCGCCTGAGTCAGTGGATCCATGCGGTGGCCACTGAGAATCGCCGAGGCAATCGGCTTGCCGCCGGCGTCGTACAAATGCTGTTCCAGGATCCACCCGCGGGCGTCGTCGACGATAATCGCCCGCTTCAGGTCCCCTTCGGGTCTTGGCAATCGCGTCTCAATCCGTAGCCGCCCCTGGCCAACGGGCATGGGCGCGGAGTGTTCGCCGTTGGGATCGAGCGTCGTGATGCCCATCGCTTCAATCAACCACTCCGGCTCGACCGGCAGGATTTGCCGTGCGGCGCTGCGGGCGAAATCCGAGTGGCGGCAATAATACATGGCAGGCTGGGGCGAACGGCGAACCCAGAACCAGAAGAGCTCATCGTTACTACCCAGATCGACTTCGGGGCCGGTTAGACGCGTCTCAGCGCGCAGACGAAAACGTTGCGGTCGCTCGAGCGCGATATCCGCCGTGGTGCTGGGCGCCCCGGGGACGTAGATCTCGGCCTCGCTGGCGTGCAGTGATTGAATGCGACCGCTGTTGGTGTTGATCACGTTGATCACGTCGTCCAGCGTCGCGGTCGTTGGCAGCACGCGCGGCATGTTGGCCGGGTACGTGTTGATAAAGCCTGGACAACTGGCGCCGCTACCGCAGACGAGCGTCAGCATCAACGCCAACCACAGAGCGGAGCGCCGCCCCATGCCGGACGAACCGCGATCGTCGCGCGAATGCTGATGCTGTGAGGCGTTCATGTGGGATCGACCACAAGCAGTCGTGAAAGTTCGTTTTGGATTTCGTCAGCCCGCTCGGGGCTGGGCATCACGCCGGTCACTCGATAAGTGGCGTCTTCTCGGGAGTTGTACAGAACGAGGAATTCAGCCCCGTCGGCGTCGGTCTCGCGTTGTTCCAATTTCAGAACTCGGCGGCGGACCAGCAGGAGTGCCAGCACCAGCCGCATATCTTGTTTATCGGCAACCGCTTCCAGCGCAAGAAAACATTCCAGTAGAGCTTCGTTGGGGGCGAGGCGGTTTTTTTTGACTTCCCGCGTCGGAACGCGAGATTTCCACCACCCCAAAGCCCCAACCGGAGGCCCTTGCCAGGCTTCCAGCGAGTAATCCAGCCGCCGCAATTCCGCGCCATCGGCCAATAACGCCGAGTAGCACTCCGCCCCTTCGGCTAGTTCCACGCCCGTAATCGCGCAATGTCGTGTGCAGCGTTGAACGTCATAGTCCATCGTCGGCGCCACACTACGCGACCGGATTTCAGCCGCAGCCCAATATCAGGAACCAGTGGAAGGAAAATAGCCGCGGAAGAGTAGTCGAAACCGATGCGCCGCTCAATGCCCAATAGGCGTGCATGCAGTGGCAGTGCTAGCGTAGCGGGTCGAATTGGATGCGAGATTACCGCCAGCTCAGGCGACATTCGCTTAATGGCGCTATCGTTCAGGGCGACTGTTTGGGCGCGGGGGCCGACACGCTGAGCGGCGCACTGCTCGTTCGTTTGCTTCCGCCTTCGTTGAGAGGACGATGGCGGCTGGTATTGGTCACTGGATATTCGATGACCTCGGACTCCGGAAACAGTTGACAGACGCGTCCGAACTGAGACGCCGAGACGAACAAATGCCGCTGGCCCTCCTCGCCCAGTAGCCGGAAACCGAACGGAGGATTCGGCACAATGTGCGGCGTGCTGAATCGATGGGGCACGGCAATGCCCGAGGCGATGGCGGCCCGTCGCTGGCGAATCCAATCAACCTGGACGGCAAGCCACGTCAGAAAAACCGCCAGCAGCGCAACGCCGACCAATAGACTTCGCAGACTGAACTGGAACCAGTGGCGCTGAGGGGCTTCGCTCATTTTAGCGTTGTAACCAGCGGTAGGGTGGTTGATAGTCTGAGAATGATCGGTCACGCTAGCTGGAGCGAACTTTGTCCGCAGGTCAATTTGGATCCGGCGGGTGGGTTGGGATTTTGTGCCCACAATCCTACCAGAGCGACGCCCAAGGCCCTCGATTCCGCTTCTCTTCGCACTGCCGACCGGCCTGCGTGACCCGCGGTCTTCGGGCGATTACACTGGTCGGCAGTTCCGCGTTGTTCGCCCGCCTGATTTGATGAAAGGTTTTGCCGTGAAACGTTGCACTTTCTCGTTTGCTGCCGGGTCGTCTTGGCTGGTGTTATGTCTGTTGGCGGTGCTTTGTGCGCCGGCCGCGGCTGCCGATGATCCGTGGGTGGTGTACGAAGGGGGCGAAGGTCCTGGCCGCGGCAAGCACATTGTGCTGGTCAGTGGCGACGAGGAATATCGTTCCGAGGAAGCGCTGCCCCAGTTGGCCAAGATTCTTAGCCAGCATCATGGCTTTCGCTGCACCGTGCTGTTTGCCATCGATTCGAAAGACGGCACGATCAATCCCATCCAGCGTGACAACATCCCCGGCCTCGAGGCGCTGAAGTCCGCGGACCTGTTGGTGATCTTTACGCGCTTCCGCGATCTGCCGGACGATCAGATGAAGCATCTGGTGGACTACATCGAGTCTGGCAAGCCGGTGATTGGTCTGCGCACAGCCACGCACGCGTTCGATAACGGCAAGAGTCCCAAGTTTGGCCGCTTCGGCTGGCAGAGCAAGGATTGGGATGGCGGGTTTGGCCGGCAAGTGCTGGGCGAGACCTGGATCAATCATCACGGCCATCACGGTAAGCAAAGCACGCGCGGACTGATCGCTCCTGGCGCCAAGGACGACGCGATCCTGCGCGGCATCGCCGATGGCGATATCTGGGGCCCAACGGACGTCTACGGCGTGCGCTTGCCGCTGCCAGGGGACAGCAAGCCGCTGGTGATGGGACAGGTGCTGACCGGCATGCAGGCGACAGACAAGCCTGTGGAAGGGAAGCAGAACGACCCGATGATGCCGGTCGCCTGGTCGCGGACGTTCACCACTCCGGCCGGTAAAACTGCCCGCGTGTTTGCGACCACGATGGGTTCCTCGCGCGATCTTCAGAGCGAAGGCCTCCGCCGCCTGTTGGTCAACGCCTGCTACTGGGCGCAAGGGATGGAAGATAAGATTCCGGCCAAGGCCGACGTCGCGATTGTCGGCGAGTTCGAGACGCTGCCATTTAGCCATGGTGGTTTCAAAAAGGGCGTGAAGCCTGCCGATTTTAAGTTGAAGTAACGGGCGCGATTTCGCTCCGCCCTTTCAATCAAACTCCCCGTGCCAAAACCAGTGGCCATCTGTCAGGCGACGGAAGAGCCAGTGGCGGACGCCGGTCTCGGTCTCCACGCGGTAATAATCTCGGCGCACCGGGCGGCCGCGCCACCAACCCGTTTCGATCCGCTCCGGCCCCCAAGAGCGAGCGATGACGTGGTTTTCGCCCGCCAGGCAAAAGCGTAGCGGCGGTCCGGCCGGAGCGAGGGCAATCACTTGCAGCGGCGCTGGCTGCGGGGCCAGGCGTAGCGGACGCTGCGACCACCAGAAGCCTCTTCCGCCGCGCTCGTCCTCTGTGGAACGAGTGTCTTTGCGCGCCGGACGTTTGGCGCCCGGCCAGGCGGGCTCCTGCTTGCGGGACTCGCGCCGCGGCGTTTTGATTGGCCGTTCCTTCAAGGGGCGATTTTGAGCGCGCGGCCCGCGGCGCGCGCTGTCGCCAGTGAGAGGCTCATAGCGACAAGCCAGCTCCGGCTGCGCATCGTGAGCGATCCGCGCGCGAAGCACGCGCTCGCGCCCCAACCGGTTGGCCAATCGATCGACCAGCGTGGCCAACTGACGCCGATCCTCGCGCCCTCCAACGGTCGCAAACAATTCCCCCTGCCGGCATTCCAATTGTTCGCTTCCCGTAACGCTGACGACGATCTCCGTCACAGGCTCAGCCAATCGCAGCCGCTCGAACTGCAAACGGGCGAGCTCGAACAGGTGTTCCGCGGTGGCGCTGGGGCGAAACAGGGAGAGCATAAATTGACCGCTTAAACTCTGGGCGCCTCCCAGCCCGCGCAGCCGACACGTCAGTCGCACCACGCCCCGTCCTTGCGCCGCAAGCGCCGCGGCCACTTGCGCAAGGAGTTGTTCGATGACCGCTTCGATCACATCGCTGCGCGTCACGGGCTGCTCGCTCGACCAAACGACTTGCAGCTCCGCAGGGAGTTCTTCGGCCCGAATGACTTCGTCCGCCGCGCCGGTCAGTTGGTCCCAACGCCGCAACAATTCCGGCTCAAACCGCGCGGCCAGCGCCGAGCGTGGAATTGCCTGTAACTGTCCAATCTGCATCAGGCCCAACTCGCCCAGAAGTCGCGCTGGCTCGGCGCCCAATCGCAAGGCGGCCATTGGTAGTTGCGCCACGGCCTGCGCCCCTTCGCCCGGCGGCGCCAACACACCGCAATTTTCGCCGGTTATTGAATGCGTTGCCGGATGTGCGGCGGCCGATCCGTTTGCCGCGGCGCCTGGAGCATGGTGGGCGTAGTGCGCCAGGGCCCAGGCGGCGCCAATGGTGTCTGCCAGCGCCCAGCGAATGTGCAGGCCGCGTCCCGCAAAGGCTTGCGCCAATTGCGCGCAGAGATTTTCTTCTCCCTGAAACAAATGCCCTAATCCTGTGACGTCCAGCAGCAGGCTCTCTGGACGATCGGTTTCTTCCACGCCCACGCTGGGGCTGAACTGCTCGCACCACACGGCCAGGGCTCCTAGCGCCGCGCGGGCGGCCATCGCGTCATGTCGCTCCAGCCGCAAGTCGCCGCGCGCAGTATTTGCAGAACGTTCGGTCGAGACACTACGAGTTTTTTGGGAAGAGAGAGAAAGGTTCTTGGGGGAATCCGCCAAAGCCGTGGCCTCGGCCAAAGTCATGCCAGGGCGGATCTGTCGCGCCCAGGCGGTCGCCGAACATTCCACAATCCGCAGCGCGCCGCGCGGCGCGTCTTCATACAGCGCGAGGGCAAGCGTCTCGGTCCTCCGTTCTGGATGCTGCTGTCCCCAATGCTGCAGGGGCCAGTGGGGAAGCCAGACGCAAAGCACCCGTTTCATCGTCGAGTTCCAAGTCGATGGTCTGCCCTCCCGGTTGCCCGCGCAATCGCAACAATTCCACGCGCAAGCGGCGCCCTGCGCCAGCCGGTTGCGGTTGGACCAGAAAACGGATGTCAGCCCAGGAGGGATCTCCCCGCGCGGTGGCCGGCCGAACGAACAGCCCCAGGTTGCCCGACGCTTCGGCCGCCAATTGCCAACGCCGCCAGGCCCGCGTGGGCGCCTGTTGCGACCAGCAGAGGACGGCCGCCACGCCGGTAGAGCGCAGCGATTGATCCAAGGCCCAGCGCTCGTCCGTCGGATTCTGTGGACGGACTACGATCAAACGCTTCAAATCAATCCCGGCCTGCGCCGCGGCTGGCGGATAAAACCTGCCTGGCGCGTCGACCAGCACCAGCGGGCCACCATCGCGGCAGGCCTCGCGCGCCGCGGCCAGCGCCAGGCTCCCCGCTCCGCCGCCCGAACTTGTCTCCAGCCATTCGACCAGCGTTCCGCGGCAGAGCCCCAGTTCCGGCAATCGCCGATCGAGCGCCGCGCACCCGGTCGAGACCAGGCCGGACTCCCCTCGCCGGTCTGCGGCAAATTGGCGAAGCTGCTCGCGCAATTGGCTGATTACGGCGTTTGGTTGGGGCGGGTCGTGCTGTAACATCTGATATTTCAAGAGGTTATTGTTGCTAGCGTATACTGTACATTTGTATCGTATGCATGTCAAGGTCAACTTGAGCCAAAGGCTTACCTCGGCCGACGATCAGCCGATCCGGCAAAGTTGAAACTCTGCAGGGAACTGTTCGCTTCTTTGCAGCGTCTTAGAACCAGTCCATCGAAAACACGCGCGTCAGGCAGCGGCCATTCGGCCTTCGTATTCCGAGAGACAACGCGCACAATCCTGTCCGAACGCCCAACGCATCGCCCATAACGAATGCCGACGCCCAGCGTTGGCGCCCCCTCTCACGCCCGACGCGGAAGCGTCGCAATAAAATGAACGCATCCCAGCCCAAACCCGTCTCGTACTTCTTTGCCGCATTCGCCCTGATTGGATTGGGGGCGGTGTTCGCCACCGGGGCATTGCTCGAGCCGGCTATTCCAAATCGCGCCGCGGTGACCAAGCAAATGCAAGACGGCAACTTCAAAGACGCGTACGAAGGTTTCCGCCGGATGACGCTCGATCCCAATGCGCCGCCGGCCGAGGTCGGCCTCAATCTGCGCGAAGCAACGCAATGCCTGCAACAACTCGGAAGATCCAAAGAGATCGACGCTTTCTGCGAACAAGTCATCGCCGTCCATGGCAAGAACTGGCGCTTGCTCAGCGCCGCCGCGGAAAACTATCTGAATATCGAACATCACGGCTTCATGATCGCTGGCCAGTTCGAGCGAGGGCAGCATCGCGGTGGAGGGCAGGTGGTTAATGCCGCGGCTCGCGATCGGATTCGCGCGCTGCAATTGATGGTGCAAGCCATGCCGGCGGTCGAGGCCGAGCCCGACAAGAACGCCGCTGCGGACTTCTATCTGGCGTTCTCTCGCGCGCTACTCAGCAACCGGGGATACCAAGAAGCCTGGCGGCTGCAATATCTGAGCGATCTGGCCACGCTCCCCGACTACGATCCCGGCTGGGGCTACGGAGGACAGGCCACCGGCGCGCCGGTCGACGCTGCCGGCCAACCGATTTACTACACCGTCCCAGAAAGTTTTGAAAAAGCGGAGAACGACGGCCAGCGTTGGCGCTGGACCCTCTCGCGCGCTGCCAAGCTGCAACCCGCCAAACTAAACGAAACCCGCTGGGAGCTGGCCAGCTTCTGCCAGAACCAATTCGGCGTGCAGACGATCGCGGAATACGGCATGTTCTTCGGCCGCCCGCAATCAGGGGACAAGGACAAAGACGAAAGCGGCACGTTCGCCCTGCACACGTTGGCCGAGAACGAAACAATTGCCCGCCTGGCTATTGGCATTCGCCGCTTCACGCTGCCGGACGAATTTAACTACATCAAGATCTACGAACAGATCGCAGCCGATCCCAAGACGGGTCACGGCGATGATTCACTCGACGCCTTGGCCCGTGAGTTTGAAAATCGCCGCCAATACCCGCGTGCGGCCGAATTCTGGCGCGCCGGAATCTTGGCCTACGGCAAAGGGCCCAATAACTTCCGCGAATTGCAACTGCAGCAGATCGTCAGCAATTGGGGACGCTTCGATGGCGTCGGCACGCAACCGGCAGGCAAAGGCGCCACGGTCGATTTCCGCTTTCGCAACGGCAAAAAAGTTACCTTTGACGCGCAGCAGATCAAGGTCGACAAGCTGCTGACCGACCTGAAGGCCTATCTGAAATCCAATCCAGCGCAGTTGGATTGGGCCAAGATGAACATCGGCGATATTGGCTATCGCCTGGTCGAACAGGATCAAAAGCAATACGTCGGCGAGCGCGTCGCCACATGGGAGATGGAACTCGAACCGCGCGAACAGCACTTTGACAAACGGATTACCGTCACCACGCCGCTGCAAAAAGCAGGCGCCTACCTGGTGACGGCCACCATGGCCGATGGAAACACCAGCAAAATCATCCTCTGGGTGGCAGACACGGCGATCGTCAAAAAGCCGCTCGAAGGCAAAACCTTTTACTACGTGGCCGACGCCGTGACGGGCGCGCCGATCGAAAAGGCCAACCTGGAGCTATTCGGCTATCGCCAGCGCCACATCGGTGGCAACAAATTCCAGATCGACATCAAAGATTCGACCGTGGTAACTGATAGCAGCGGCCAGGCGATTGTGCCGGCCGCGGACAAGAGCAATGAGTTTGCCTGGTTGGCGATCGCGACCACGCGCGCCGGGCGACTGGCCTTCCTGGGCTTCACGCACGTCTGGGCCGGCCAGTACCACGACGCCGAATACAACGCCACCAAGGTCTTTACGATCACGGATCGTCCGGTCTATCGGCCAGACCAGAAGGTGAACTACAAGTTCTGGGTTCGCAACGCGCAGTACGACCAGGATGGATCGGACTTCGGCGGCAAATCCTTTACGCTGCAGATTCAAAATCCGCGCGGCGACATGGTTGTCGAAAAGCCCGTCACTGCGGACCAGTTTGGTGGCGTGCTGGGCGAATACGCGCTGCCGGCCGACGCGATGCTGGGCGTCTACCAGATCCTGCTCAAGGATCATGGCGGCGGCTCCTTCCGAGTGGAAGAATATAAGAAGCCCGAATTTGAAGTGACCGTCGACGCGCCGAAAAAGCCCGTCATGCTGGGCGAAAAGATCCAAGCCAAGGTCACCGCCAAATATTACTTTGGCTCGCCGGTTACTGAGGCCCGGGTCCACTATAAGATCACGCGCACTACGTACGATGAGCCGTGGTTCCCCATGGGGCAGTGGGATTGGTTCTACGGTCCCGGCTATTGGTGGTTTGCCTATGACTGCACATGGTATCCCGGTTGGCAAGACTGGGGCTGCCCGAGGCCGATGCCGTTCTGGTGGCCAAGACAGCCCAGTCCGCCCGAGATCGTGGCGGACGTCGAAACGCCGATCGGCGCCGATGGCACGGTGACGATTGATATCGACACCACGCTCGCCAAGGAAATCCACGGCGATCAAGATCACCAATACCAGATCACCGCCGAGGTGGTGGATCAATCGCGCCGCACCATCGTCGGGCAGGGCAAGGTCCTGGTCTCTCGCAAGCCATTCAAAGTCTTTGCCTGGGTCGATCGCGGATTCTATCGCGTCGGCGACACCGTCAAGGCAAGCTTCTCCGTTCGCACGCTGGATGGACAACCGGTCGAAGGGAAAGGGAAGCTCACTCTCTTCCAGGTCGCATATGACGAACAGGGCGAAGTCCACGAGACCAAGGTGCGCGAGTGGGACGTTGATACCAATGTCGAAGGGCAATCGCAACAGCAGCTCGAAGCCTCGGCCGCTGGTCAGTATCGTTTGAGCTACAAGCTGACGGACGCCGCCGGTCATGAGATCGAAGGGGGCTACGTCTTCACCGTTCGTGGCGCCGGCTTCACTGGAGCGGACTTCCGCTTCAATCAGCTGGAACTGGTCGCCAACGCTCGCGAATACCAGCCGGGCGGAAAAGTGGAGTTGATGATCAACACGGATCGCCTCAACAGCACCGTGCTCCTCTTCCCACGTCCGGCGAACGGAATCTACCTGCCGCCGAAGATCATTCGACTGAATGGCAAGAGCACGGTCGAAACGCTGGAAGTCGTCAAACGCGACATGCCCAACTTCTTTGTCGAAGCGGTGACAATCGCTGACGGCAAGCTCTATAGCGAAGCGAAAGAGATCGTTGTTCCGCCGGAATCCCGCGTGTTGAATGTCGAAGTGCTACCGTCTGAGACCGATTACAAACCAGGCCAGGAAGCCGAGATCAAACTGAAGCTGACGGACTTCTTTGGCAAACCGTTTGTTGGATCAACCGTGCTTTCTGTCTACGACAAGAGCGTGGAGTACATCGCCGGCGGATCGAACGTGCCGGACATCAAGGAGTTTTTCTGGAAGTGGCGCCGCCACCACCACCCGCAAACCGAGACCAGCCTGCAATGGTTTGGTCACAACCTGGTGAAATCCGGCAAGCAGTGGATGGCCGATCTTGGCATGTTTGGCGGCACGGTGGCTGATGAGGTCTCCGAAAATGAAGCCAAGAAGGATGGCGACGGTCGTCAGGACGCCAACTTCTATGGCGGCCGGCCGAACCGAATGCTCAAGGGCGCGATCGGAGGAGCCGGAGGCATGGAAGGCATGCGCGCAGAGATGGCCGCGCCGATGGCTATGGCGGCCGACGGCGCAATGTCGCCGATGGAAAGCGCCCCTGCATCCGGCAAACTATCCGGCAAGGAGGCACAGGGCCCAGGGGGCGAAATGGTCCAGGCCACGGTCCGCAGCAATTTTGCCGACACCGCCTATTGGGCCGGAGCGCTCATCACCTCGGCTGACGGCACGGCCAGCGTCCGCTTCAAAATGCCCGAGAATCTGACTGCTTGGAAGGTCAAGGTTTGGAGCCTGGGGCAGGGGACTCGAGTCGGACAGGGCGAGGCGGAAGTCGTCACTCGCAAAAACTTGATCGTGCGGATGCAAGCCCCGCGGTTCTTCGTCGAGAAGGACGAAGTTGTGCTTTCGGCCAATGTTCACAACTATCTGAAGACGGCCAAGAGCGTTCAGGTTTCGCTCGAGTTCGATGGCGCCATTCTTAAGCCGCTCGATGAAGTCACCCGCACGATCGAAGTGCCGGCCGGCGGCGAGAAACGCGTCGATTGGCGCGTGTCCGTGGCCGCCGAAGGGCAGGCCGTAGTGCGGATGAAGGCCCTGACCGATGAAGAGTCGGACGCCGTTGAGAACCGCTTCCCGGCGTATATCCATGGCATGCTCAAGATGGAGAGCTTTGCCGGCGCGCTCCGTCCGGCGGATGAAAGTGGCAAGATCAAGCTGCGCGTTCCGAGCGAGCGAAAGGCGGATCAATCGCGATTGGAGATCGCGTACTCCCCAACGCTGGCTGGCGCGATGGTGGACGCTCTCCCTTACATGGCCGAGTACCCCTACGGCTGCACGGAACAGACGCTGAATCGTTTCTTGCCGACCGTAGTGACGCAGCATGTGCTGCTGGAGATGAAGCTCAACCTGGCTGCGATTCGCGACAAGCGGGCGCAACTCAATTCGCAAGAGTTGGGCGACGCGCAGCAGCGCGCCAAAGGTTGGAAGCGTTTTGAGCACAACGCCGTTTTCGACGAGGCGGAAGTCGCCAAGATGGCGGCTGAAGGCGTCAAGGCGCTCGCCAATATGCAACTTTCCGATGGCGGCTGGGGCTGGTTCTCCGGCTGGGGCGAGCACAGCGGACCGCATACCACGGCGACTGTTGTCCACGGTCTGCAACTGGCCATCAAGAACGACACCGCCGTCGATCCCAACATGATCGCCCGCGGCGTCGAATGGTTGAAGCGATACCAGGCGGAGCAGGTGCGATTGTTGATCAACGCCGACGGAAAGAAGGAGCCCTACAAGCTCCATCCGGACAATAACGACGCTTTGGTCTACATGGTGCTCGTCGACGCCGACGTCGATAGCCCGCAAATGCAGGACTTCCTGTTCAACGATCGCAACGAACTGGCCGTCTATGGCAAAACGCTCCTCGGCCTGGCGCTACAAAAGCTCAACAAGACCGATCGTCTGAAGATGGTGCTGCAGAATGTCGAGCAGTTCCTGGTGCAAGACGACGAAAATCAAACGGCCTATCTCAAGCTGCCGGAAGGAAACGCCTGGTGGTTCTGGTACGGGAGCGACGTCGAGGCGATGGCCTACTACCTGAAGCTGCTGGTCCGCACCGATCCGAAGAGCGAAGTGGCGCCGCGGTTGGCCAAGTATCTGCTCAACAACCGCAAGCACGCCACGTATTGGAATTCCACGCGAGATACGGCGCTGTGCATTGAGGCGCTCGCGGAATTCATCACGGCCAGTGGCGAAGCATCGCCGGAGCTGACCGTGGAAGTCTGGATCGACGGCAAGAAGCACAAAGAAGTCACGATCGACTCCAAGAATCTCTTCATGTACGACGATCGGCTGGTGCTGATTGGCGATGCTGTGGAAGCTGGCGAGCACACGATCGAGCTCCGCAAGCGCGGTCGCGGTCCGCTCTACTACAACGCCTACCTGACGAATTTCACGCTCGAAGATCCGATTACCTCGGCCGGGCTCGAAGTGAAGGTCAATCGCAACTTCTTCAAACTCGTTCCGGTCGACAAAAAGATCAAGGCGCCCGGCTCGCGTGGCCAGGCCGTGGATCAAAAGGTTGAGAAGTACGAGCGTCAACCACTGGCAGACCTGGCCAGCCTGAAGAGTGGCGAACTGGTCGAGATCGAGCTGGTGATCGAAAGCAAGAACGATTACGAGTACTTGCTCTTCGAGGACATGAAGGCCGCCGGCTTCGAGCCGACCGACCTGCGGAGCGGTTATAACTCCAACGCGCTCAACGCCTATATGGAACTCCGCGACAATCGCGTGTCGTTCTTCGTGAGAGCATTGGCCCGTGGCAAACACAGCGTCTCCTATCGGATGCGAGCAGAGATTCCGGGTCGATTTAGCGCCCTGCCAGCCCGGGGATCGGCGATGTACGCCCCGGAACTCAAGGGGAACTCCAACGAGTTCAAGCTGATTGTCGTCGATTGAAGCGTGGAGAAATAAAAACGCCAGCCAGCGCTCAATAATGAACGCTGGCTGGCGTTTGTTCTTTACGGGTTAAGGTTTGGCGAGGGTCTGCTACACGCCATTCTTCTTGAACCAAGCCAGCATCTTCTTCCAGGCGTCTTCCGAATTTGCCTTGTGATACGTCGGACGGTAGTCAGCGTTGAAGCCGTGGTCCGTGCCGGGGTAGACGATGATCTCGGCCGTTGTGTTGCCGCCCGCTTTGAGCGCCGCGCGCATTTTCTCAACGCTTTCCACCGGGATGCCCTTGTCCATTTCGCCGTAGAGCCCCAGGACCGGCGCCTTGACGTCCGCGGCAATGTCGACCGGATGCTTGGGGTGCAACGGGCCCGCTTCACCCACCAATCTGCCATACCAGGCGGCGCCTGCCTTCAGATTGGAATTGTGCGCGGAGTAGAGCCACACGATCCGACCGCCCCAGCAGAAGCCGGTGATCGCAAGCTTGGAGGTGTCTCCCTTGCCGGACTTTTTCGCCCACTCGACCGTTGCGTCCAGATCGGCCATGACTTGTTTGTCGGGAACCTTGGAGACGACGTCGGAGATGATCTTCTTA
>Ga0105047_10002819_pt1 | contig 30875 bp, 20 predicted proteins | sample MAT04_FD_78384 | JGI IMG/M metagenome (GOLD analysis project Ga0105047, IMG submission 78384) | Freshwater microbial communities from Lake Fryxell liftoff mats and glacier meltwater in Antarctica - MAT-04 (megahit assembly) | ecosystem: Environmental > Aquatic > Freshwater > Ice > Liftoff... | reverse complement strand
GTTCATTGCAGCTTGGCTGCGGGCGGTCTCGGTGGATGTCAGTTGCTCATTCAAATAGGGCATGAAGTTTCCCATTGATCCCGACAGTTTTTCGAAATACTGCCGCGCTGCTTCTCGCAAAGAGGGATGCTTATCCAGCAACAGTTCAAAAGCTTGCAGTGCGGCGTGGCGCGAAGCAGTTCCGATCGCGGTCAACGCTTCGATGGCAGCCAGCCGAACGCGCCCCTGACTATCAGAGAGTAGCGGAATCAAGGCCGGGACTGCTCGTTGCCCATTCTGGCCGTATGGAATCAATGCCCGTGATGCGGCTTCTCGTATTTTCCATTCTCTGTCTTGCAAGAGTTGGATCAGTCGCGGAATGGCGCTGACGGCCCCAGGCCCGATCTGCTTGAACGCGTTGACGATCGCGAGCCGGACACTCACATTCGGGTCTTCCAGATGTTGAATCAACATCGGGACGGCACTGGATGCCACAGAACCCAGACCAGCCAGCGCGGTCGCAGCTCCAGCCCGTACATTTGCCTCACGATGGAACAATAATTGAATGAGTTCCGGCACAATCTCGGGGGATGATGAGCTGATCTGGCTTAATGCGATGGCAGCTGCGTCACGGACACGATGTTCGCTATGGGCGAGTTGTTTGAGGAGTTGTGGTATTGCATCCTGGGCATCGATACCGATTTTTCCGAGTGCGGCGATCGCAGCGATGACTGCCGAGGTCTGACTGTCGATGATAATTCGCTGTAAGTGGGGGACGGCTTCACGAGCGTGTGGTCCCAACTGCCCCAAGGCGATCGCGGCGGACTGTCGCATCACACCATTGGTATCGCTGAGGCATTGCGACAAGACTGGGACAACGAGAGTGGCGGACATTTTGAAATGGCCGAGCATTCGTGCGGCGGCGGCTCGCCCCACGGGAGGACCACTGGTGAGATGCCCCAGAAGAGCGGGGACACAGGCGTGACCGATCTCTGCGAGGGAATCTCGCACCGCTCCACTGACTTCCTCGTCGTGGTCGGCCAGGCAAGCGATCAGACTGAGAATGTGCGGCATTTTCGCCTCACGGCGCAGCTTTGTGGCCGCGCGAACACGCCAGCCAGTCGGCAACATCGCGAGTCGAAGAACAATTCGTGACCACATCCCGTCACACCGGACGCCCTTCTTTCGATCACTGGACCATGGACCTCTTGGTCAAGAGCACCTCCTTGAGCCAGCGTATACTCGCCGATTCCGGCAAACACTCTTTCCCTAGTTCTTAGGGGGGAGGTGTAACTAGAACTCTCCGATTGTTAGGCCATCCTCGATGCTCGCCAATCGCTGGTAGGTTCCCAGGGTTCCGGGTGTGATCGTTCCGTCCACGGAATCGATAGAGTCACCGACGAAGCGGACGCTGCCATCGGCGATTAGAAAGTTTGCCCCTCCCGTGTGACGGCTGCTGAACTGGGGCGAACGTCCCGAGTTGAGGTTGACGCCTGCGCTGCCGAGGGTGTCACAAAACCAGTCATCCGACGTGGCCGCCCAATAGGCGTCCCCAAAGTTGGGGACCCCCGGGCAATACTCACCCACCCACTTCCGCTCGCCCACTAGGAATGTGTTGGTAGTTCCATCGGTGATGTCCCGAATCGAGATGCTACTGTTCAGAAAGAAAGCCCCGTCGGTGGGAAACATCACCGCTCCGCAGTTGACGACGGGAGTTGTGCCCAAGTTAGCCACATAATTGGAAATCCCTTGCTTTGGGACATTTCGGCCTGTGACACAGCTGTAGTTGTCAAATCGTTTCGGATTGCTATCTGAAGGGCAGAGAGCGACAGCGAGTGGTGTCTGGAGGACTTTGAGGTTGGCAGGATTCCAATAGCAGGGTTCTGAGAAAACGATCGAGTGGTAGAGATTGCCCTGATCCATTTGAGGGAGGATTTGAGCCATCCAGCTGAAACCATTGGAATCACTCGACACCCAGCCGGAAGGAAATTTGAGATGGACATCGTGGTAATTGTGCAGAGCGAGGCCGATCTGCTTCAGTTGGTTCAAGCATTGCGTTCGTTGAGCTGACGCCCGAGCCCTTTGGACGGCAGGGAGCAACAGCGAAATTAAAACGCCGATGATTGCAATCACGACCAATAGTTCAATGAGCGTAAATCCCAAGCGGCGGCGAAGGGGAGTCGTCGGAATCTTGGAGAGTGGCATGTGGGTTCCTGGGTTTGCGATTCGTGGCGGTTGAGTGCAACGAGAATCATCTCGCCACGGGGAATTCAAGTTGTGGTGATCCCTGAGGGCGCGAGTCTCTCAACGCGAGGGTTTCTTCACTCCTGGGGGTACGGGACGTGTCGCGGGTCGTACACCCGGCGGAGCGTGCGCAGCCTTGGGAGGTGTGCCGGGCGGAATCGCGGATTCGGCGGCCGACACGGAAATTGGGGAGGCGGCGTGGGCCCTTGGATCGACATTGGTCTGGTTGTCAGAGGCGGTTCCATCGAGATGTACTTGGGCATGGGTCCAATGGATGGTGAAGTTTCTTCGAGCGTCACCATGAATGCCCTCGTCGAGCATCGGCAGCAGACCCTTTTCACCGGCCCAAAGGAGATTTCGATCGACCATGTTGGCACCATTGGCTCGCGGCCTCAGTGAATCCACCAACTTATGGATGCGAGGCTTGCTTCTGGCGACGAAGGCTTTCCAGGCGGGTGACTCAGGGTCTCTCATCCCGTCCATTTGTGTGACGTACTGATGAAATTCCGTTGAGATCGTTCTCGCTGCGGGCGGCCAACTCCAGTAGACCCACAGGCCGAGAAAGATCACTGCGATTGTCGCTCCTGTCTGAAGTCGTCCCCTCCCCCCATACGGCATCAGCCAGTCCGCATTCGGACTCATGGGCGAGATTTCGGCCGCAGCCTTCGAGTTAAGCTTCGAGGGCGTAGTCCGCTTCGTTGCCTCGGCGATGGACGCGGCCAACTTGGTCGCTGCGATGACATCCTCGACGGGGGCTTGGGCTGGGCGTTTTCGTTTCGAGAGGGGGGCGGAAGGCTGGTCCGTCGGGTTGAGGGCGAGGGCTGCGGGAATCCATTCGTCATCGGATTCGATGCGTATGAATTCATTCGGCTGCAACCGGCCTTCGGCGAGGCGCTGTTCCAGTTCCTCGCGAGGGAACGGTCCAGTCTCGCGCCCCGCGTCCCAGAACATATACCGCAAAAGACCTGCGGGCGTCCGACCCGTCGATGGGGTTTGCGCAGGTTTCGGCATTGAGGAGGAATTCCTTCGAGCCGCGTCCTGCGAAACAGAAGGGATCCGGGGAGCATCCGAGGGGGCACCAGCTCGCCCCTGACTCGTGGTCGCAACCGGGGACTTAAATTCCAAGTCCCCCGTCGAAACGCCAAGCGGATCGACCGCCAGGAGTTTCATCCCATAGTTATCCACCGCCAGCCCCGCCCGGACGAGGCGATCGCTCACATCACGCATCAGTGCCTCATCAAAGTCCGCAATATGCAGCAAATGCGCATGCAGTAGGTGCCCGTGAGTTTGCAGCCGTTCAAGGGCGATCGTGTATATATTTTCCGGAGTCATACAAATTGGCCCTGTTCGAGTTCTCTTTCACATGTGTATCTTTTTGTCGATTCACAACACGTGCTGTCAAGGTTATGGTGGAGATGTATGGAACTTTCAATGCTAATACGGTTTGACTCTTCGTCTTTGCACTTCTGGCTCTCTCAGCTGGGAGGGCGAAGCTGCTGCTGAGCCGCTGGTACTAGAGAGCGTCCACTCCGGCAGCGGCCCCACAGGAGCTTCGCCCTCCCGGGTCTCGTGATCTCAAATGTCAAGACGACTCGTCAAACCGCTCTCATACAGATTTAGAAATCGTTTTCAGTGAGAAAAGCAGACAGGAATGTCTGCTCGACTGAAGACAGATTCTAAATCTGCTCTAATGCGACACGCTTTGAAACCAGTCGCGACGGAACGCCTGACAGTTTCCAATCCGATACGACAGGGGGTTCGTTGTATGCCGCTGTTTTTATAACCGCGATGCGACGGGCCGCGAACAACGTCCTTTGCACGCCGCTGGACGCCTCTCCACGACGGGCTCGCTGTCTCTTAATTCGTCGTCAGCACGGTCACTAGGTAGCTCAACTCTTCGGCGGCCTCGGAGGGATCTCCGACGGTCGCGGTGATGCGTTCCAGAACCAGCTGGCGATAGCGTTTTCTGAGTCGGTGGACGGCGACTTTGAAGGCTCCGTCGGTCAGGTTCAGCGAGCGGGCCGCTGCGGGGGCGGTTTCATGGCCGGACGGAGTGACCAGCCACGGCTGCAGTCCCTCGAAGCGGGCCAGATCACCGGCTGCGCTGGCTTCCGCTCGCAGCTGCGTCATCGCCTGCTGCACAATCGCCAGACCCCATTGCCGGTCGAAGTACGCATCGGGCGGGAACCCTTGCGGGTCAGCCGGATCATGGCCGTCCGAGTGCGGCTCATCTTCGGTGCCCATGTTTGCCAGTGGTACAGGGTGCGTCCCACCTCCTCGCTTCACCGCTCGATCACGGTCGCGTTGATCAGCTAGAAAGTGTTTGACCGCCCCGAGTAAGTAGCTGCGGAATCGGCCTTGTGTGCGGTCGGCGTGGTTGAGGCTGTGGCCTTCGAGCAGCTTGGCAAAGAACGCCTGGGTCAGGTCGCGGGCGTCGTCGGGGCGTTGGGGAAAGTCACCGCGAGAGCGTCGGATGAACATCTCGACGGGTGCGTAGTAGGTCTCGCACAGCTCGCGCAGGGCCAGCCGGGCCTCGGGGGAGTCACCGCGCGCGGCCACGACTTGGGTCCAGCGTGTGGTCTGAAAAGTGTGCGGAGCGGTCATGACAATCAGTGGAACAATGACGTGGCAGAAGCCCCTGGGTTGTAACCGATGGGCGTTTATCGAGAGGGATCACGATTTCAGTTTGCGGTAGTGACCTCCACCTCGGTCACGTGCCCGGGTTCCAGCGACACGTGGCGGAACTCCACCCACTGGTACCGGCGAGACTGGACGTGGAACTGCTTGATCGTCTCGAACTCCTTGACCGGGACTATCATCAAGCCGGTTCGCAAGGTGTCGTTTCCGGACGTAATCGGCATGGGCACGAGCTTGCCATCGGCCAGTTCGTAGACCAGTCGGGTCTCGGCGTCAGCGCGGTCAATGCAACTGAACGAGACCGGCAGCTGGTCCCCCACGGCATCGGTGATCTCGACGGTTCCTTGCCAGCCACCCCAGCCGCCGGAGGTCGACCGGCTGTAGTGCCTCTGGCTAGGGTAGGAAGTTGGGCCGAAGCTGAGCTCGGTCTTCCAGTCCCCATCAGCCACCCCGACCTCGACGTTCATCTCCCGAGCCTCGGGAGGGCAGGCGATCGTCTGGATCGTGATGGCAGCGGGCTGCTGGTCAGTGGCCCGATGAAAGCTGCCGCCCATGCCGCTGAAGCCCGACTCAGGGGAGAATCGCAGTTGGGGCCAGGAGCTTTCACGGGTGCTGCTCAGCACGCGGATGGTGATCTCTTTGATGACCTTGCCCGCAGCTGAGCTTCGGCCGTTGCTTGTGGGGAGGTCCGTCTCGGTGCAAGGCTGGCCGTTGGGCATCCACTGGGTCTGGCCGTCTGAGGGCTGGGGGGTGAGGCGGGCCAGCTCGATCTTGCCTTGTGGGTAGTCGACCAGGAAGGGGCCCGCATGAAGGAGCTTAGGCGCCCCGAGGGTAATGTAGGGTTGACGCTCTGTTGTCGCGGGACTCTTCCCCTCCGGATGCATCTCAAGTGAGACAGATGCGCTGCGAACTCTTGTTGGGGTCGGAATGGCGAGCGAATCGCCGTAAAGCGTCCAGCCCGCCCATCGCCGGGGAGCCAGCCGGTATGTCACCTCTTTCGGTGGGATCGTGGTTCCGGTGTCCTTCTTCAAATATCGGAGAGGCATCCGGACATGCTTGTTTCCTTCGAGTTTGGCTTGGTAACGCTCTTCATTGGTCCCGCTCCCTGGGGATTCCACCAGTGTCGCCCAGACATTCCAACCCGGCGGGCACTCCACTTCGTAATCGAACACGAAGTTCGAACCTTCTACGGCTGGATTGCGCATGACCACGTCCGCGTGAGTCTGCCACTCCGGGACAATGACAAAGAAGAACGCCGGACCCAAGTAAACCGCGACGGCGACCCCGGTCATCAGTCTCCAGTGTTTCCGCATCAATCGTTTGAAGCGTGACTTCTCGACGGGCATCACCCAGAGTTCGATGAATGTGGCCACCCCTAGGAAACCAAAGAAGCCAAACATCCCGGCCATCGGTTCGAGCCGTTTGATGAAGCCAAGGAACCCCAGGAATCCGAGCCAAGAGATCACCAGACAACGCCGCCCCCAGACGGTCTTGATGCCAAACAGCTCGGAGAGAATGTCGAGCTGGCTGCGTGGTGGAGCGTCTGGCAAGGGCAGTACGGGCTTCAGAGGAAGCGGAGTCTTAGCGTTCTTTCGGTGTACCACCTCGACAAGCGCCGCCAGACCAAAGAAGCCGATCAGCACGGAGAACACATCCATAGGTGGATAGGAGAACTGCAAGACGCTCAGAACGCTGAAGCAACCGATCAAGAAAAACCGTCTCCCCAAGGCCGTTTGGAAAATGCCGTCAAACCAGTGCTGTTGATCTCGATGGAACATATGGTCAAGGATCGTGTCGCTGTGTTCTCTATCCGCTTGAGGTTGGCGGGATGTCTCGAGCAGTTGCGCTACCAGCCCCGGCTCCAGCTTCGAGACTGCCGTCTCGATCTGTGTCCGCAGCTCTGTCGCCGACTGGTATCGCAAGTCGGGGTTCTGCTCCAAGGCTCGCTGAACAATCTGGTCGAGCCGGGCATCGACCGCGGAGTTGCGAGAGGGCGGCTGCCAGCTGGGGCCGGGGATTTCGCCGGTGAGCATTTCGTAGAGGACGACACCGAGCGAGTAAATGTCGGCCCGATGGTCGACGCTGGCGGGGCGGTCGCGTTGCTCAGGGGCCATGTAGCGCGGGGTGCCGAGGATGGATTCTTGGGTGAGGTTGTCGGGGCTTTGTGCGGGGTAGGTGGAGGCTGTTGAGGCATCTTCCGGGGCACCGGGCGGTCGCATGATTCTCGCGATCCCGAAGTCGGCGATCTTGACTCGCCCCTCCTTATCGAGCAGCAGATTCTCCGGCTTGATGTCGCGGTGGACGATCCCGCGCTCGTGGGCGAATTGGAGTGCCTCGCAGATCGGCGGGACGATCGCCAGGGCTTGCTGCGGGGTGAGTCGTCCCGCCCCCATCGCTTGCCGCAGGCTCACTCCGTCGACGAACTCCATCAGCAGAAAATAAAACTCGCCCGCCTGCCCGAAGTCGTGAACTGTGACGATGTGCGGGTGATTGACCTCAGCCAGCGCTTGGGCCTCACGCGAGAATCGCTCGGCGAAGTCGGGCTTGGCCGCATGCTGCGGGGCCAGAATCTTGAGAGCCACCCACCGCCCCAGCGACTTCTGGCATGCCTTGTAGACCGCCCCCATCCCGCCGTACCCGATCAGCTCCACGATCTCCAGCTGAGGAAACGCTGGGGCGATTTCACTCACCGACGGCGGCACCCACGGCACTGCGGGGAGTGAATCCGCAGCTGTCCCGAGGGCGACGGCTCGTAGCAGACAGGCCGGGCACGACCCGCTAGCCAGCGTGGGGTCGACGGTCGTTCCACATCGGGGGCAAGTCGTCGACGCTGAATTCGTGGTCATGAACTGTTCCTCAAGTAGTACGAGAGTCACCTCGAAACCGTACCGTGACTCCCCTGTCTACTACATGAGGGTTCTGTCACTGATTATTACTCGAAAAGTTGCAGGTTTTCGATTTCGACCGGTTTGTCGAGGTGACTTTTCATTGCATGACTCGGGCAACCCGACTTTTTAGCGGTGAAGGGGCATCGGGCGACCGGACGGAGACGGTGATGCCGCGAGTGCGGGTGGAGCGCACGGCTGATTCCGAAGAGGGGTGGCCAGCGAAACACGGTCCCCCAGCACTCGCCCTGGCTGACGCGGCGGGTTGCTGACCGAAGCCGACTCAATGCGGAGCCAAATCACAAAGTCCAAGAGTCAACCGGCTCCCAGCGGAGAGGTGTCTACCGGGCATTCACCGTGGCTGGTGGACGCAGCACGACTCGCGGGGTGAGTTTACGTCGCTCGGCATCGAGGTCACCGATTGCGATGAGTCCACCCTCGGGATCGCAGATCGCGACCTCTCCGCTGGACAAGGTGATCGACTCCGCAGCGGGAATCTCGTTGCCGTTCTCCACGCGCGGAACCTCTGCTGGCGTGAGCAGCAGGCAAGGCCGATTCGGCACCGCCAGAAATGGCGAGAGCATCAAATCTGGCATCGACTGCCGTTCGACCAGCTGCGGTGCGATGGCCCTTTCGACTGTGAACTCCCCGATCCGCGTCCGGCAGAGGCTCGACATCACAGCTGCTGAGCCACACGCGTGGGCGATGTCGCGTCCGATGGAGCGGATATAGGTCCCGGTCCCGCATTCGATTTCGAGCGTGAACGCCTCGCCCGCATGCTCGATCAGCTCGATGCGGTGGACCTCGACATCGCGCTCGGGGACATCGACCGGCTTCCCCTTGCGGGCCTTGCGATAGGCGGGCTTGCCGTTGATCTTCACCGCGCTGAAAGTGGGTGGCAGTTGCGTGATTTGGCCGAGAAATCTGGGCAGCGCATGTCGCAATTGTTCCGTGGTCACGAGCGGGGCATCGGGGAGCAGTTCGACTTCAGTCTCGATGTCATCCGACTCGCTTCGTCGTCCGAGCAGGAACGTCGCGATATAGGTTTTGGGCAACTGATGCAGGTACGGCACCAGCCGTGTGGCGTGCCCGACACAGACAATCAAGACGCCCGTGGCCAGCGGATCGAGCGTTCCGGCATGGCCAATCTTGAGCTTGCGCGCCCGCTGTTCGATCCAGTTGACCACGTCCCGGGAGGTCCAGTTGGCGGGCTTGTTGATGTTGAGGAGACCGTACATGCGTGGTGTCAGTTCTCGGGAATGGGGACCCCGGAACTGGCCGGACTGGGGCGGAGAGATGCAGATCGTGATCGATCTTGATCCTGAGGACAACTCGGCCGGCGCGATGCGAGCCCGGGCACGTAGGAAACGTGCCCCACGACAGTTCGTGTTCTGGGTGAACGGCTCGCAGAAGGGGCGTGGCGTGTCGATGCCAACCGACGGGCTCTCGCCATTCGATTGAATGAAAAACAGCCTCTCGATAGATGCCGAGAGGCTGTGGTGGAACAGATGTTATCTCGTCGTGGGCCTTCCATTCGGGCAGTCCAGACCTTGAGTCCGGACTAGAAGCTGCCACACCGATTCGTGAAGAGCATTAGTAGGCTCCCACGGCCTCGATACCCTCTTCGGGGACATCCGCAGCGACTTCCGGCAGCACGGCTTCCTGGCCAGGGAAGATCGACTCGACGAAGCCCTTGAGGTGCTCCGCACGGGTCTGGTGCTGCAGCTTGCGAAGGGCCTTCGATTCGATCTGGCGGATGCGTTCGCGGGTCACCTTGAAGATGCGTCCGGTCTCTTCGAGGGTGTAGCTATACCCGTCGCCGAGGCCGTAGCGGAGCTTGATGATTTCGCGTTCGCGGTAGGTCAGGCTCTTCAGTACATGGTTGATTTTGTCGCGAAGCATCTGGTGCATCGCGGAATCAGCCGGGGTGCTTTCGCTGTCGTCCTGGAGGAAGTCGCCATAGCTGGAGTCTTCGCTTTCGCCGACGGGAGTGTCGAGCGAAATCGGGTGTTTCCAGGTCTTCATGATCCGTTCGGTTTCCTCGACGGAGAGATTGACCGCTTCGGCCAGCTCTTCAATCGTGGGCTCGCGTCCGGTTTCCTGGCGAATCTGCTCGCTCTTGGCCTTCAGAGTCGAAATGCTCTGGAACATGTGGACTGGAATGCGGATCGTGCGAGCGTGGTCAGCCACAGCTCGTGTGATCGCCTGACGAATCCACCATGTCGCGTAGGTGCTGAACTTATACCCCCGGCGGTATTCGTACTTTTCGACACCACGCATCAGGCCGGCGTTGCCTTCCTGGATCAGATCGAGGAACGACAGACCGCGGTTGCGGTATTTCTTGGCGATCGAGACGACCAGACGCAGGTTGCCTCCGGAGAGTTGCTGTTTCGCATCGGTCCACGCGTCAAAGCGAGCTCGAGTTTCGTCGAGGCGGGCCTTGAACTCGGTGGGAGTCTCCTGGACTTGATCGACATACTCGTCCAATTCGCGGGTCATCGACGCCACTTCGCGAGCAGCCGCGGTGCGGTGCTTGAGGGCGTTAATGTCACGTTCGAGCTGGACCATACGGATCGCCATCAGTTCCATCTTTTTAAAGACGGGTTGCAGGCGATGCGTGCGGACAGAGAGTTCTTCGCAGAGCGAACAGAGTTTGCGGCGACGGATCAGCATACGGTCGCGGGCAGACTGCTTATCCTTTTTAGAGGTTTCATCGGATTGGATCGTCAGCCAGTCCTCGCGATTCCTTTGGACGAGGTGTCGCAACGTCGGCAGGTTGATGGGCATCCGTCCGAGGATTTGGTCCTTTTGGGTGTTCTCCGTATCGGAGGTCCGCAAGGTGCGTTCGAACGGAAGCTCCCCCGAGTGGACCTTTTCGAGGATGTCGAGGGCGATATTGATCGCGTAGTCCGACTCCATCATTTTGCGCCGGAACCGCTTGCGGGTGATTTCGATTTGTTTGGCCAGGAAGATTTCATCTTCGCGGGAGAGCAGCGGGATGTTGCCCATCTGGCTCAGGTACATTCGGATCGGATCCCGAGACGACATGGGGCTTTCGGGTTCGATCAGAACGCGGGCCATCTCATGCGTCGGAGCGGAGGGCCGGTCTTCTTTCTCCTTCGCCTGTTGCTCCATCTTCGTCTTTTCAGCGACGGAGCGAGGTGCTTTGGGATCATTGATCAGCGGGAGGCCGGTCTCTTCCAAGGCCATGATGATCTGTTCGACCATCGTCGATTCGCCGCCTTCATCGGGCAGGTACTTATCGACCATCTGATAGGTCAGAAACGACCGTTCGGTGGCCGTATCAATCAACGTCTTCAGTCCTGAATCGTGACGATGCACTGTGCAGACTCCTCAATTGGCTTCAGTAAGAACCTTCCAACTCTGGTGAGACTCCGTTCCACCCGAGCAGAAGTCCAGATGGCAGTCAGACTGCCTGAACTTGTTCACAGTGGCAGACGTTCTGCCGTGTGTTGTTCTCGAAAATTGGTGATCGACCTGCGACTTGCCGGACGACGATCCACGTTCGAGACACAGAATCCCTTCCTTGAAGCCGCATTATTCGAACGTCCTGAAAGCGCCTCCGTTTGATGAAACGAGAGCGAATTCAATCGGTCAAAAACCTGTGGGTCAAGCGATCCATCCCTCGGCCAATCAACTCGCACTTGAGTGGATTCACTTGCCGCCTGATCCGTTTGGAGATCAAGAGTGAAGCGGATTCGTTCAATGCCGCCAGTCAGACTGGCTTTTCAAGTTCTTCCACCAGCCAGAGCGGCCGCGGAAGAACTCTTTCATGCCCCCCAATTCACGCCTGGTCACAGGATTCCGAAAATTCGCAACCTTATTCGCGGAAAGAAGATGTGACATGCTGAGACTTGGGAACTGACTCGCGTTCCCCGCGAATCGGGCAGCCATCCTATCATAGCCCCCTCACTCGTCCACGCAATATTTTCACAGACGTTGAAAAACGTCGGAAAATCCTCAAGTTCCCCTTTCCACAATGATTCCTACTCGCGCCAAGTCATCGAGTCAAAGAGTGTTGTGCTGTTTTGTCCCCTGTTTCAGCAACGTCTGGCGGACTCGACTGATCCATGCATCCTGACGCATTGTGGTCTTTTGGAGACGCAGGGGGGGCTGTCGGCGAAAAACATCCGCGTTCGGTCGGAAGAACTCCGGACGGCTGGGGACGGATCGCTTGGCCTGCCCGATGAAACTGAAGATGAGACACGCGTTTCAAGCGAGGTGTTCGACTATTTCGGCTTGCTGCGCATGGCGACAAAGCCCACGAAGGCGACAAACATGAGGAGTGACGCATACTGTTGTGGCGTCAAGTGCTCACAGAATCGAATAAACGTCTTCTGGTAGACCAACAGATACGCTTTGAGGGTGTCAAAGATTCCGGACATCGCAGCGTCTCTCCCAGGGGCTTCCGATTGCCAACTGTGGCCAGCGGGAACCCAAGGTAAGCGTAGTCCGATTGCCATGAACACGCGTTGATAAGCCGCTCCGTCTCACAGATTGCGAGTCCGGTTGTAACGATCGAAAGGGGCTCACCCCGCCAGGCACTGGTTTGTGATCCTGAGGTGGGAAGGCGAAGTGCGTCTCAATCGATCAAATCATCATTTCAAATCAGTTCGGAAATCGGCGACCCATCGGTCAGGATGGGAATCGGTCGGCCCGCCAAGTCGAGGAACGACTGATTCGTGTCGATCCCGAGATGGTGATAGACCGTCGCCCACAAATCCCCGGGAGTGAGCGGGCGGTCTTTGGGCACTTCACCCTTACTATTGGTCGAGCCAATGACTTGACCCATGCGCAGTCCCCCGCCGGAGACGATCAGCGACATGGAACTCGGCCAGTGGTCGCGGCCTGGCTGCTTGACCCCGGTTTGCGAGCCAACCGTGTGCTCGACGCGCGGGGTGCGGCCGAACTCGCCCGTCACCACCAGCAGGGTCTTCTTGTCGATGCCCCGCGCATAAAGATCCTCGATCAGCGCTGTCACTGCCTGGTCGTAGATCGGGAACCGCACTTGGGCGTCCTCCCAGATATGGCAGTTCACGGCGTGCGAGTCCCAGTTGTATGTCCCTTGCTTCAGGAATTGGACGCCGGACTGATAAGGATTCTCCATCACCAGTGTCACGAAACTGCAACCCGCCTCGACCAGCCGCCGAGCCAGTAAGGCCCGCATCCCCCAGGCGTGCTTGCCGTACCTCTGCTTGACATGCTCCGGCTCTTGCGAAAGATCGAATGCGTCCCGCGTGCGACTGCTCGTCAGCATGTCCAAAGCGCGGCGATTGAAGCCGTCCATTGCGTGCATCATGCCCGAACCATCGACAGTTCGGCGGACCCGATCGAACCCATTGAGGAGCAACTGTCGGTCGTTCATCCGCTCCGACAGGCTGTTGTCGAGGGTGATATTGGGGACCTTGAAATCCGCCTGGCTGGGGTCACCGGGAACACTATAGGGGACATACGAAGGCCCCAAATAGGCCGATCCGAAGGCGAACACATCGACTCCGTCGCGTCCCGGGTCGGTCATCGAAATGTAGTTCGGCAAGCCGTTTTGACGTGACTCCCGACTTTTGGCCACGACCGACGCACACGCCGGGTAGTCGTTCACTGTGTCGACGGGAGACTTGGGGTCCCGCGCCGCGAGGAACTTCTTATGCCCCCCGCCATGGTCGGCGAACGTATGCGAGATCGAGCGAATGACGCTGTACTTGTCCGCACACTTGGCATGTCGCGGCATCAATTCGCACACATCGAGACCAGGGACGTTCGTGTGGACGGGAGTAAATGCACCCCGGTACTCGGCCGGAGCTTCGGGCTTCATGTCATACATATCGAGATGCGGCGGCCCACCGGGCAACCACACAAAAATCACAGAGGTCTCTTCCCGCGAGAGCGGCTCTGCCGCCTGCGCTCTTAACCGCAGGATGTCCGCCAGCCCCAAACCGCCCAGCCCGAGGGCTCCCATTTGCAAAAACGAACGACGATTGACCGGTCCCGGACATGACGTTCCATGGCCGGATGTTGACGAAACCGTGTTCCGGGACATGCGTGTCTTCCTTCTCGGTGTTCAGTCTGCGGAGTGGCCGATCCCCCCACCCGGTCCAGAACTTTACTCCACACGGCCATACGCATCAATCGGCACTGATCGTTTTCTTCCTTGAATGGATTTTTCGGGTGAGTGACATGCGGGTCGCAGCCAGGCCTTATTGGTCGCTGCAACAGGGAGAGGGGGCCACTCTTCCCCATCAACGATCCCGCACATCAGGCATAATCGCCGCCGACGTTGCGAACTTTCATCATCAGGGCGTTCGTGTCTCCACACCTCCCCGGAGACCAAGCTACGGTTCCGCAGGCGTTCACCGGCCCGTTCGGCCAACTCTCCTGAGATTCAGTATCTCCCGGGATCCGCTCCATGTTCAACACACTCCCCCAATTCAAAGTCGCTGACACGCAGCAGATCTCCGGTTCGGACAACCACATTCCGGACGACCGGCAGTCCTGCCTCGTACGCATCTACCCTGCGGGCGTTAGCGGAAGTCTGATTCCATTGACGTTTCGTCGCCTGACGATCGGGCGTGACCAGGGCTCCACGCTCGAAATCAATGACGACTTCATGTCGCGGACGCATGCCATCCTGGAACTGACCGACCAGGGATTCCAAATGACCGACTGCAATAGTCGGAACGGCACCTTTGTGAACGACAAGCGGATCACCTCGCATTTGCTGCGACCGGGGGATCAGATTCGCGTCGGGAATCATATCTTTAAGTTCCTCTCCTCGGACCATGTCGAGGCCCTGTACCACGAGGCGGTGTACGAGATGATGACGGTCGACGCGATGACCGGCGTGTACAACCGTCGCTATTTCGAGGATGCCTTTCGCCGGGAAGTCCTGCGGTCGCAGCGGCATGGTCGGACGCTCGCCCTGTTGATGTTCGACATCGACATGTTCAAGCAGATCAATGACAAGTATGGTCACTTGATTGGCGATGCGATCCTCAAGGCGCTCTGCGCCCGAGTCCGTTCGCGGGTGCGTGGAGACGAAATTTTCGCTCGCATTGGGGGCGAGGAATTCGCCGTCGTGCTGGTCGAGACCTCCCAAAACAACGCCCGCAAGATCGCCGATGTCCTCTGCGACTTGATCAGCTCGACCCCCTTGCTGGCCGATCATCCCGAACTGTGGGTCACAATTAGTGTGGGCGGGGCCTTTACGAACGGGTTAGAGTTGCTGTCCGAACAAGACTTAATCTCCCTGGCCGATCAACAGATGTATCTCGCCAAGTCGGCGGGACGCAACTGCGTCCGCTTCAAGTGAGAGCATACAACACTGCGGACCACGCCTGAAAAAGCCCGGCGGTGGCAACCGCCGGGCTTTCTTCGTTCAATAAGCCATCCACTACGGCTTGGGCGAGTAATCGACCGTCTTCAAGTACACCGCCTCTGGAGCTTTCTCCAACAGTTTGCCGTTCGCTTCTGTCTGCTTGGCGACCGCTTGCCACTCGGGATCGCTCACAAATGCTTTCCACGAAGCCGTCGCTGCGTCCCGGCTGGCGTGCTCCAAGACGTACCACATCTGGTTCGTTGACTTTGGCTCATCGGTGGGCGACCAATAGCCAATCGATCGCATCCCGTGCTTGTTGAACAGCTTCTCCGTGTGCTCCCGGAACCGGGAGTTCAGGTCCGCCAGTTTCCCTTCCGCAGCTGTGTAGATGCGGAGTTCGTAGACCTTGTCTGGCTGGGCTTTTTCGGTCGGTGGGGAGTAGTCGGTCTCGGTCATAAAGATCACTTCCGGTGGTTTGGCGAGAATCTTGCCGTGCTTCTCCTCGCTGGCCTGACGGACCGCTTGCCACTCGGGGTCGGCCCGGAACGCCTCCCAAGACTTCGTGGCGGCCTCCCGGCTGGTGTGGCGGATGATGTAGTAGAGCGTATTCCCCGCAGTCGGGCCTTCGCTGGCCACCCAGTACGCGATGTTCTCAATGCCATGCTTCTCAAAGAGCTGAGTCGTGTGGTCGCGGAACCGCTCGTTGCACGCCTCCAGCTTCCCCGGCTCGCAGGTGTAAATACGGAGTTCCAGAACTCCCTCCCCCGCCAAAGACGAGGACGCCCCACCAAACTGAGCCACGACAGCCATCACCATTCCGAGCATTCCCCAGCGTTGCATGTTTCTCTCCGAGCAGGTTCCGTATTGCCTCTCCCTAATGTAGCCGTCATCGCTCCGCGCGACGAGCCATCCGCGGCGGGCCGCCTGGTCGCTACGTTCGGTCGAGAGATGGGCGTCGGGACAGCCGGACGGAGAGTCCGGCGACTTTGGCCGTCTCTCGCCGCTGGGAAATTCCCCTCTCCCGGCGTATCCCCTCTGTTTGATGCGAGTTGTGGACGCTATCCTCTGTGGAGCGTGCGCGGAGTGCGTCGCGCGTGCATTCGTTGCGGACCCGAGAACGAGCTCTGCCTGCCATGACCATCTCCGTCACCGAGTATTTCCAGACCCGCAAGGACGATCGGAAGAAGGAAACTCGTTACATCAATGTGATCAACAAGGACTCGTGTACCAGCTGCCAGTCCTGTGCCACGGTCTGCCCGGTCGATTGCATTTACGAAGTCCCGAGCAACATGCCGGGGCAAAGCTACCACCAGATCGACACGTCACGCTGCATTGGTTGCCAGATGTGTTACCGGTCGCCGAGTGACAGCTCTGACCTCTATACGCTGACGATCTGCCCGTGGAACGCGATCGATATGCTGCACAATCCGAACGTCAGCCCGGACAAAGAATCGATCCTGTTGCCCTACTGGAAGGGCACCGACGGCACCCCGCCGTGGGCCAAGCTGGAAGAGTACGGCTACCAGTTCTTCATCGAAGGGCAATGCTACCTGCCGTCCGCCCGGCAAGACATCGTCGACATCGTCGGTTGGCTGGCGAAGCCGAACTGGTTATTCACCGAAGAGGGCGACACCGTCGCGATTGCTAAGCGAGTCGAGTACGAAGACGGCATCGTCAAGTTCGTCGCCACCGATGATGGCCGCGAACTGCTCGATTGCATCTTCACCGGCTGGAGCCGGATTTTCATGGATTAAGGCGCGTTGTGGGGCACGTTTATTAAGTGCCCCAGAGCGGCAGGCGTGAGCCTGTCGAGTCGTGTGCAGGGGCAGGGGGGGCACACCGCCTCGACGTTAACCCGCCGTCGTGGCCTCTTTGATCGAATCGATCAAAATCTCACACAGCGTCCGCACCAACTCCCCCGGCATCGCCGGGGCCGGGATCAACGTCACGACATCCCCCATCGGGCGGATGATCGCGCCGCGTCGCCGTGCTGCGAGAGTGACTTGATGGCCCATGCGGCGCACAGCTGGGAACGCCAACTTTGACTCGCGATCTTGCACCAGTTCGATCCCGACGAGGATCCCCTTCTGCCGAACTTCGCCGACATGCGGATGACTTTGCAGCGGAGCCAGTTGTCGCTCGATCAACGCCGCATTCGCGTTCACATTCTCCAGGACGCAGTGCTGCTCCAACAGCTTCAGCGAGGCCATCGCCGCCGCACATCCCAGAGCGTTCCCGGTATACGTGTGCCCATGATAAAACGTCCGTCCGGCGGAATGCGGCCCGAGAAACGCCTCGAAGATCGTCTCCGTACAGAGCGTCGCAGCCAGCGGTAAATACCCACCGGTAATTCCCTTCCCTAGGCAGAGGAGGTCCGGCTTGACCTGCTCTTGCTCGCACGCAAACAGCGTCCCCGTCCGACCAAATCCCACAGCGACCTCATCCGCAATCAGCAGGACGCCATGCCGCTGCGTCACCTCGCGGGCCTTCCTCAGATACCCCGCCGGATGCACCTGAATCCCCGCTGCTCCTTGGACCAATGGTTCAATGATGAGAGCCGCGAGCTGGTCGCGGTACTGCTCGACCACCCGTTCCAACTCGGCCTCGCAATGAACCCGCCAGCTCGCCGCGTCATGCCCCGCCGGGAGCCGATATCCACTGGGGCAGGGGAGCACGACCGTCGGAAAGAGCAGCCCGCCGTACATCGCGTGAAACCGCTCGACCCGTCCGACACTGACCGCCCCCAGCGTGTCCCCGTGGTACCCACCGCCGACAGCTGCAAAGAGCGTCCGCTCCTCGCTGCCCGGCTTCTGGTGATGGAACTGGACGGCGATCTTGAGAGCCGCCTCGACAGCTGTCGCCCCACTGTCGGAGTAGAAGACTTTGGTGAGTCCGGCTGGCACACGTTCGACCAGCCTGCGTGCCAGTTCGATCGACGGAGGCGACGACAGCCCGAGCAACGTCGAGTGCCCAATCCGCCCCAGCTGGTCGCGAATCGCCTGGTCAATTTCCGGCACGCGATGCCCATGCACGTTGCACCAGAGTGATGAAGTTCCGTCGAGATAGCGTCGCCCCTCGACATCGATTACCTCGAACCCGTCCCCCGAATCGATGATCGGCGCGAACTCCTCTCGATACGCTTCCATGGCCGTAAAGGGGTGCCAGACATGGGCATTGTCCCAGTCGCGAAGTTGGGTGGGAGTGGGAGGCATGGAAGAGGTCGTGAAAGGCAGGAGTGACAATCGTCTGGGTGAGATTACTTTCCAGGTCGGCACTCACGCCACTTGGGAGCAGAATTCGTAAGAATTCTGAACGCCTATCCCTTCGCCTCGCTCGCCAGAATTCTTACGAATTCTACTACCGTCGATTTGACCAGCTCATTCAAGCTCCACCGACACCTCGCGGCCATCGAGCAGACCCAGTTCCACCGTTTCCGATTTCCCTTCGACCGCAGCTGCGAACTCTTGGGGATTTTGCACGGCTTGTCCTGCCGCCTGGGCGATGAAATCTCCGACCCGCAGCCCCGTCTTGGACGCGGGCCCACCTTCCTCCACATAGGTGACCACGACCGCGCGGGGATACCGGCTCAGGGGGGCACTCGGCATGTAGCGGCGGCGGGCCGTGGGGTAGTCGACGCGGATTCCTCGCCAATCGTTATGGCGTGGGTGGGGAGCGATAATCGAAGTGTCATCATACACGGGCCATTTGCCCAGACGCACCGTTTTCGTCAATCGCTGGCCGCGACTGGGCCGCCAGATATCGAGCTGGGCCGAGGCATCGGGGCCGAGCAAACCGATCTTGAGCATCAGCTCGGCGCTCCCCGAGATTGCTTGGCCATTGATCCCCAGGACGCAGTCTCCGCGCTGCAATTCCGCTTGATCCGCAGGAGAGTCGGGAGCCACGTTCAAGAGCTTGGCCGCTGAGACGGGTAGTGCTTGGCCTTTCGAGTCTTGGGGCTCATTGAGTAAGGCATCTCCCGGCATAACCCCCAGAAACCCGTACTCGACCTCGTTCCCATCGAGGAGCGACTTCACAATTCGCCGGACCTCGGCATCGAACGGGATCGCGAATCCGACTGAGGATTCATAGCCTCGCAGTGCGGCCAGCGATGTCGCCAGCCCCACCAACTTTCCCGCGGGATTCACAATCGCCGCGCCGCTGGTTCCAAGTTGCAGCCGCAAGTCCACATGCAGCAGGGCTCCGTACTCGAAGATGGTTCCCGAATCCTCGCCGGTGTTGGGGCGAACCTCGCCTTCGCTGGGACGTCGTGAAATGTTGCTGATGAGACCCAGGCTGGCACTCGCCGACCCATCACGGGCGATCGCGTAAGGATTGCCCAGCCCCAGCACGAGGCTTCCCTTGCGAAGTGTCTCGGCCTCGCCCAGCGTCAAGGTGGGAACCTGTCCGGCAGTCAGCCCCACGCGTTTCAGATCGAGCTTCAGGATCGCCAGGTCGCTGCGTTCGTCCTGATTGAAGAGAGTCCCGAGAACGACATGCTTGGACGCGAGCTTCACGAAATACTGCGCGTCATCGGGGCGATTCGCACCTCGGCGGCGGCTGCCGGTGATGACATGTCGAGGAGTCAGGACATACCGCTGCCCATCATCGGGGTCACGAGCGAGGATCACTCCGCTGGCGAACTCCCGCGGGATGAACGAGGGGTCTAAGGGCGTGGGCGGTGGTCTGAAATCGAAAGGGTCGCCCGGATTCTCCGCCTTCTCCTGGTCTTCGGGAAGTACTCGTGCGATAGCAACGACAGACCCCTCGCAGCGAGCGATGACATCGATCAGCCCCTGTTCGAAGGCTTGCAGGATCGGGGGGCCAGCGACAGGGGCCTCTTGCGCGTTCGTAAGTGCCCGACCGTTGGAGATGAACCCCGCCAGCAGCAGCACTCGGAGGGGCACTCCCCAGCGAAACGTCGACATGGCGGTCTCCCGTTCAGCAAATCGGAACTTCGGCGTGAATTTCCAGCCGACATCATAGACCACCCACCCGCCGCGCCAGCAAGTGAGTGCCTCGTGATTGAGAGAGCGTTCGCGATACAGCGTCGCGGATGTGAGACGCAGTTTGTGTTTCAAGGCAGTTTCAATGGGGGATGTCCATTCTTCGTTCAGGAAAGGACGGCCGAAACTCACCCACCGTTGCAACGGTTGGCTTTTGTCGGATTTCCCGACTGGGACCAAGAGGTGTCTAGGAATCTTGAGCATTGGAACGCTCATTGACTCCATCGCGTGATGTCTCGCAACCGCGACTTCATGCGTCACCTCGACCCGCCCTCTCGCCGGACCCGGCAAACGCATATGATCTGTCTCTGAGATTGCTAGACTGCGTTGGTGGTCTGTGTCTGCCAACTCAGCTGGGTGCTGTCGGGGAACTCCTGTGACTTGTTTTCGTCGAGCCTTGCACGCTCTCGCGATTGTCCTGCTGTGGGGCGGGGTAGGTTGTCCATGGCGGATGGCTGAGGCCCAGACTCTCGATGTCGAAGCCCTCGAAGAAGAGGCCTTCAAGGCTGCGACCGCCATGGCCGATCCTTCGATCGTGCAGATTCAAACGATCGGTGGGCTCGATGTCGTCGGCGAGTTGATCGTCGGAACGGGGCCCACGACGGGGGTCGTGGTCTCCTCGGACGGTGAGATCATCACCAGCTCATTCAACTTCGTCTCGAAGCCGAGTTCCATCATCGTGACGCTGGGCGACGGGCGAAAGTTTCCCGCCGATGTCGTGGCCTCTGATCTCGTGCGGCAGGTCACTCTGATCAAGATCAAACAGACCGGTCTGACCCCGCTGAGACCTGCTCCCCGCAAAGAGTTACAGGTTGGCCAGTGGACTATTGCTTTGGGGCGAACGTATGACGTGGCGTTTCCCAATCTCTCGGTGGGAATCTTGAGTGCTCTCAATCGGATCTGGGGAAAAGCAGTTCAGACCGATGCCAAGATTTCGCCCGCCAACTACGGCGGCCCGCTGATTGATCTCCAAGGGCGCTGCATTGGCATCCTGGTCCCGATGTCCCCTCAAGGTGACGACGAATCGGTCGGCGTCGAATGGTACGACGCCGGGATCGGATTCGCAGTTCCGCTCGAAGAGATCCTGCCTCAGTTGGAAACTCTGCGAAAGGGCGTGAACATTCGCCCCGGTCGGATGGGTGTGATGTACGACGACAAGGGACCGGTCTCCGGAGCAGCCATTGCCAGCGAGGTGCGACCGAACTCCCCCGCCGAACAGGCTGGGATGTTGGCTGGCGACCAAATCATCGAAGCGAACGGCCAGCCGATTGATCGTATTCCTCAGCTGAAAACGATTCTCGGACCACTGGCGGCCGGGAGTGTGCTGAGCCTGGTCGTAAAGCGGGAGGGGCAGGACGTGCGGATCTCACTGACCTTGGCTGCGGAAATCCCTCCCTTGGAGTGGCCAATGCTGGGGGTACTCCCTGCGCGGTCGGCGGCCAAGGACCAGAAGGGGGTCACTTTGAGATATGTGTTCCCCGATTCGCCCGCCGCGAAGGCCGGGCTGCTGGCCGGCGACAGCATTGAAAAACTCGACTCAGTGGACGTGACCAACGCTGCGGAGCTGGCGGCTCGGATCGAGAAACTTAGAGTTGGTGCCAAAGTCGCCGCGACCGTTCGTCGAGCCAGTGGATCCAACGAGGAGATCACTCTCGAATTGGCGGCCCTGACTCCCGAGGCCCCGCTCGACCTCGTGCCCGACACTGGCCCCGCGGCTCAGAAGGACAAAGTCCCCGCCAGAACGGGTCGCCTCGATGAACTCATCCCCGGCACCGAGGGCCGCAAGTATTGGCTCTACGTCCCCGAGACCGCCCAGCCGGCTACGTACGGGCTGGTGCTGTGGCTCCACCCCGAAGGCCGGACGGGTGAGGCCGAGCAGCTGGGCCTGTGGCGGAGTGCCTGTGAGGAGCGGGGGGTGATCTTGGCGGGTCTGCTCGCCGATGGGGAGTGGTCGGGCGGAGATGGCCCGCTGCTCAAAGCGGTCATGGAGCGACTGCTGGCCAAGTACCCGATTGATCCTCAACGAGTGGTCATTATGGGCGAGCAAGAGGGCGGCGAGTTGGCGTTAATGGCTGCACTAAAATTGAAAGAAACCTTCCGGGCCGGGATCGCCATCGACGCCGGACTGGGGGCGATTCCCCCCGATAACGAGGTCGGTAAACGTCAGCTGTTCGCGATCTTGCCGCGCTCGGGTTCGACCCGCTTTCGCGCGACTCGGAATACCCTCAAGAACTTCAAAGAGAAGAAGCTCCCCACCCTGGAACTCGCCGCCCCGGACGGGGATGGGCTGGATGAGCTGACGGTGAAGCAACTGGTGCTGTGGATCGATTCACTCGACCGGATTTAGTGTTCGGGCACGGTCATTGATTCGGGTTCGAATCAATCCGGAGGAGCTTCGCCCTCCTGACAGAGTGGGACTCCACGATTTAACGGTGACCTCGCACTCGCTTTGCCGCTCACTTTATTCGGTTAAGCCGCTCGCTGCCATGTGGCTCGGAACCGCCCTCGGATTGCGTCCCACAAGGCTCCTGTCGTGGTCGTATTGAGAGAGACAAACATCAGCGGGAGCCCGAACAGGGACGATTTCTTGCCCAGTCTCTGAAAGACATACCCGACACCCGCTGCGGCGTAGAACGCGATTTGAAGTGCCAGCAGGACGCCATAGAGCACCTGACTCGCCAGGGCGATGTTCGTCGCTGCGGCAAGGACGAGCAGGCCGGGCGAACAAAGGCGGGCGATCTTGTGGGAGACGAACTCGATCCAGATCGGATTCCGCCACGGCAGTAGCCAGCGCGGCTGATGGATGACCAGTTGAGCCGCTCCGGCGATCGTGCGGCGTTTACGCACCGACTCCTGCTGCGGAGATTGCGAGGGCGTATCGAATGCGATCGCCCCCGGTTCGATCAGGCAGCGATACCCCCGCTCGATCGCCTGCATCGGGATCACCACATCATCCAGCAGAGTCTGCGGCGGGATCGGGCGGAAGAGCGATTTGCGGATCGCATACAAGGCACCCGTTGCTCCGGGAACCGAGCGGAACCGCGATTCGCTCTTGCGGATGAACTTCTCGTACGTCCAATACGCCCCAATTCCCTCGGCAGCTGTGCTATCAGCGCTTTCGGAGCGGAAGACAAGTTCGCCGGAAACGACGCCGACTCGCTCGTCGGCGAAACAAGCAGCGAGCCGGGACAACGCGGAGGGCTCCAAGGCCTGCCGAGCATCCATCAGAATCACGAGTTCGGTCCGGCACAGCGGGACGAGATCGTTAAGAACCGCTGGCTTACCCCGCCGCTCTGCAAACGACACAAGTCGGACTCGCGGATCCCCGAAGTTCGCAATGACTGCGGCGGTGTTGTCATCGGACCCATCCGAGCCGATGAGGACCTCCTCAATCTGCGAAGCACAGTCGCTGGCTAGCAGGCTTGGGAGTTTCTGGGAGAGTCGGCTCGCTTCGTTGTAACCGACGATCACGACTGACATCCGCCCAGTGAACGGCTCCCGACGGGGCGTGAAGGGCCACGCGCGCCCCAGCGCCCACACCAGCAGCGGATACCCCGCGTAGATGTACGACAGCAGAGCGAGAGAAAACCAGAAGATCAGGGCCACAGCAGACACGCACCACTCCCAAAGCCCGAATGCGGGCGCACCGGAAGCCCGCACTTTGATTCCTAAGAGTATCTCCCGCTGCGTCCGGGAGGGTTCGACACAACCCATTCTGTCTGGCAAAGAGGTTCCGGTCTCAACGAGCTTAACGGTTAAACCAACCTGCGTTTCCAGAGCGGACTCATTCGCCATTCAGGGCCACGAGTTTTGTCTCTCCAGCTTTCCCGTGGGTATGTGTGCGTCAGAAAAGTTGGAGGAATCACACTCCGCGAATAGACCACGGCCCTTCTTCAACTGCGAAGCGGCGACAGCCAGCGGAACCGCGTCCACTCCAATGCCGAAAGCCTCGAAGAGGCGACAGCGATGTGTATGCAAAGCAAGCCGCCCTCAATCCCATGACCAGGTATCGACCGCTCCTGTCGCCGCTTTCGCGGCTGCGGTTCGCGAGGGGCTTGTGTCCTACGGGCTCTCGCTCGCGGCGACTTGCTACCACCGCTTCGCGGTTCAGAGGCCCTGGGGCGCGAGCGGGGAGTCAGCCAATCGGCTGGCACCGCGGTTTGATCGGTCCGTTCCTGACCATCGCTGATATTCCCGCCGGATTGAACAACCATCAACATTCTTGACACACGCTCCAGCTTTCCTCAGTGACATAAACCTTCTGGACTGGGACTCTTCCGAGCGGTTTTCTGCAAATCCCCTTGAAGGAATGAAGTCGCCGGGGGTAGAGTTTTAAGTACGCGGACAAAACTGGACCGGAGTCAGCTCGGGATCCAGAGGTTGGGGAGACGCAGTTCTGTTAAACTGTCCGCGGGGGAAGCCCCTGACAACGGGTAGGACGGATTGAACATGATGAGGAATCGTCGGCTGCTCGCCTGGGCAATCTGCATCGCCATGCTGGGAATCTGTGCAGCGCAAGTGCAAGCTGAGCCGCTCGACGGATACAACTCCGCGCTGAAGTTCTACGAACAGAAAAATTGGAGTCTCGCCTCTGAAGAGTTCAAAGAGTTCCTGGAATCGGCTCCGACCCATCCGAAGGCTCCTCTGGCCCAGCTCTATCTCGGGCAATCGCTCACTCATGCAGAAAACTACGCAGACGCCCGAGCTGTCTTTCGCAAGTTCCTGGCCGCTCACTCAAAGCACACTGATGCCGCACTGGCCGCCTACCGCATTGGCGAGAGCAGCTATTTCCTGAAAGATTATCAGGCCGCCAACTTTGAGTTGGAGTCCTTCGTCCAAGACCATCCGAATCACGATCTTGCGGTCTGGGGGTGGCAGTATCTGGGTGAGACACGGCTCCAGTTAGGAGATGCCCCCAGAGCCGTGCAGGCTTTCGAGGTTGTTTTAAAGCTTAAAACCGACGTGGCTGAACAAATCGAGGCCAAGTTCTACCTCGCCCGCGCCTTCGAGGCGATGCGGCAAGAGGACAAAGCAACAGCCCTCTATCAAGAGGTTGCCGCAGCCGACCATCCTCGGGCGGCGGAAGCCCTGTTTGGGATCGCATCGACGGAGTACCAGGCCAACCGCTTCGAAGCAGCCGCCAAGACCTTCGGGGATCTCAGTACCCGGTTTCCCAGGCACTCCCTCGTTCCGACGGCGGAGCTGAACGGCGGGTTTTCGCTCTATCAGCTCGGCGATTTCGGGGGAGCTGAGAAACGTTTCGCAGCTGCGGCCAAGAGTGCTGCCCTCACGGTCAACGCCAGTTTTTGGATGGGTATGTGTCGCAAGTCTCAGTCCGACTGGGCCGGCGCGGCTGAAGCCTTTGAAGCCCTCTCCGCGAAGATTCCTCCGGGGGAACAGGCCGAGAAGACTTGGTATCACTGGGCTGACTGCGAGTCGCACTTGGACCACTTCGACGTGGCCCTGAAGATGTTTCTCGATCTGGGGGAAAAATGGCCCGACTCCAAGCTGGCCGACGACAGCCTCTATTCGGCGGCGGATGCGGCTCTGCGTGGGAAGCAAGTGGAAGAAGCCCTGCGGTTGACGGAGTTGTTTCCAACCCGGTATGCCAGCAGCCCCCTGTTACCGCTGAACGAGATGCTGCGGGGCCGGGCATTCCTGGCCCGGGGGGATCAAGCACCTGCCGCAGAACTCACTCTGGCACAAGCCGATTTCCAGCAGGCTTCCCAGCAATTTCAAAAAGTGGTCGCGACGAGTACCGTCCCCCGGACCACCGCCCAGGCCCGTATCCTGCTGGCTCGGGCCGAGAAGCGATTGAATCACCCCGAGAAAGTCATTGAAGCTCTGACCCCGATTGCCACGGCCATCAACGCCGGGGAAGACGGCAGTGCCGACTACGCGGAAGCCTTGCCGATGTTGGGAGAAGCACTGCTGGATATGGGACAGTCAAGCGAGGCCGAAGCGGTTCTAACGCAGGCCATTCAGAAACTTCCCGCGACCTCGGAGCGACGGCCCTCCACTCTGATGAAGGTCGCCGAAGTGCAGGCAGCACTCGGCAAATGGACCGAGATGGACACCACGCTCGATGAACTGGCCCAGACCGATACCAGCGGAGAATTACTCGCTCAATCCGCATATGCCAACGTCGATCGGGCCATCGCCAAAAAGGAATGGGTGGTCGCTCAAAAGTTACTTCAACGGATTGTGGGACTGGGGGACAGCAGCCGGTATTACGTTTCCGCTCTTTCCGAACTGGGGGCAGTGCAAGCCGAGCAGGGGCAGCATGCCACAGCTGCGGAGACCTACAACACGCTGCTGACATCGGCAGCAACCGACATGGAGGTGTTGTCGATCGCCGCCTATAACCGAGGAATCTGCCTCGAAAAGGATGCCGGCGAAGATCTCGCGAAGCTCGCCGCTTCGGCCGAGGCGTTAGCGCAGGGAGCCCGCCGGTTCGCAGTCCCCGCCGACAAAACTCTTCCTGATGCGATCGAACAAAAAGTCGCCGTTCAGGCCACCAGATGCGCCCGTCGAGCGGCGACACTCTACGCGAAACTCGATCAGCTCGACGAAGCGGACAAACTCTGGCAACTGGCCTACGATCAGATCGTGAAGTTGCAACCGGGTGATATGGAGCAGGATCGTCCCGATGTTCTGCTCTATGAATGGGCTGCGTCTCTGTTGAATGCCCGCCAATCGGATCGAGCCGATGCCGTGTTTGCCAAGTTGTACGACACGATCCCCGACAGTGAGTTTGCCGATGATGCCCGGCTCAACGTCGCCAAAGGGCACGACCTGGCGGGACGATTCCCGGCGGCCCGTCAGCTCTACATGACGTTCGAGGCAGACACCGCGGCAGCCGCTAGCACCAGGCAGGATGCCTTGTTCAGTTGGATGAATCTAGAAGCCCGAGTCGAGGACTGGAAGGAGAGCCAGCGGATTGCGGAGGTCATCGTTCAGACCTTTAGCGACAGCCCCGTGGCCTTCGATGCCCGTTATCGAATGGGCGAAGCTCAAGTGCAACGGGGCGATTTCGAGGCGGCGTCAACCACGCTGACAGCCCTGCGGGCTGACCCCGCACTCCCCAACGCGGGCTGGAAGCCTCAGCTGGAACTGCTGTGGGCGGAGTCGCAACTGGGGTTAAAGGAGCAAGACTACACTCCTTTGAGGGCGACGTTAGAGACCTTTCTGGCCAATCCGCCCACCCCTCTGCTGGCAGACCAAGCCCACGAAATTCTCGGTCGCCTGGAGCTGAAAGAATCCCGTTTCGAAGAGGCGCGAGAGCACTGGAAATTGGTGACGAACTCGAAAGAGAGCAACAAGAGTGAGCTCGCAGCCAAAGCTCAGTTTGCCATCGCGGAGTCATTTCTGGCTCAAAAGAGTTATCCAAAGGCGATCAAAGCCTACAACATCATCTACGTAAACTACCCCTTTCCCGAGTTACAGGCCCCGGCACTTCTGCAGATGGCCAGCTGCGAAATGCAGACCAAGGATTGGGCGAGAGCAAAAGCGACGCTCACGTCACTCCTGACGGAGTTCCCCACGTCCGCGCAGGCCAAGCAGGCAAGTCGGGAACTGGAGATCGTGCAGAAGTACCTTCCGGCCACGGATGCACCGTGAAGCGGTGACAGAATCCGAGTGGTTTGACGCGCTGACGCAGCGGGTCAGTAAAACGGGGCTCTTCAGCCAGCTCAGCCAGGCTCGCTGAGATCTACTGACCGGAATCCCGCATAGCTAGTCTTACCGCACTGGCCTGCTCGCGGCTAGAATTCCCGTGTGGGAGTGGAACTCCTCAACCGCTCGATCGATCAGCAGGACACGGAATGAACGACTTGCTTCCGAAAATTCAGCAACACCGACTGGGCTGGGCCGGGGTCGCGGCCTCACTGTTGCGGCTCTGCGTCTTGGGATGTATGGCTGGGACCTTGCTCGCGGGGAGAGTTCTTCCCGCCCAAAGTCCCGAAATCGAGCCTTCCCCGGTGGAAGCCGTCGAGGCTTCGGACACGGCTCCGGCAGCGTCTGCGGATCTCGAAGTTCCGGCCCAGAAGCCGCAAACCAAGATTTCGACCAATATCCTCGACATGATCGATGCGCTCGGGTTCTGGGTCGTCCCGTTCGCCCTGGCATCGATCATCTTGTTGTGGTTCTCCGTCGATCGGATGGTCGTCCTGCGACACGGTCGCGTGATCCCCAAACCGTTCGTGCAACGGTTTCTCCGGCTGTTGGAAGATGGAGAACTGGAGCAGGAGGAAGCTCTGGAGATCTGTCAGCTGAATCAAAGCCCGATCGCCAACATCTTCGCCCATGCCGTACGGAAATGGGGCAAACCGAGCGTCGAAGTCGAGCAGGCCATCATTGATGGTGGGGAACGGCAGGTTTCCGAACTTCGCCAGAATCTCCGCATTTTGCTCGGCATTCATACGATCTCGCCGATGGTCGGACTGCTGGGAACCGTCTGGGGGATGCTCGAATCATTCAGCAAGCTCTCGACAGCTGGGGCTGCGGGTCAGACCGATCAATTGGCGTCCGGAATCGCCTTGGCTCTCGTCACCACCGTCGTCGGTCTGGTCATCGCCATTCCCGCGCTGGTGATGCACATGTACTTCTCGGGGAAGATCGACACACTGGTGATGGAGATGGATGACCTGTCTCAGCGCGTGGTCTATTGCGTGTCCGCTGAGGGGTTGATGGCTCGGCTCGGCAAGGCCAAAAAGATGATGAATACCAACAAACCCGAACCCGAAGTCGCTCGCAAGCGGTAACGTGCCGACTCGGAACTCTGCGAAGCATGAAAGCTCATCATGACCACTCCGACACGACGCGACTGCCTCACAACCATGGCCGGGGCTGCAATTGCCGGGTTGGGGCTCGGCTCTCCGGTGGGCACCATGCTCGCTGAGGCCTCGGGGACCATTGTCAAAAACGGACGGATCAAGCAGTCACTGGTTCACTGGTGCTACGCGAAACACTTCCAGGATTTTGACGCTCTGTGCGCGGTCGCCGTGAAGCTGGGGATTCCCAGTATCGAACTCTGCGGGCCAGAGCACTGGCCGACCCTTAAAAAGCACGGCCTCGCCTGTGCCATCGCCGGCAGCCACGGCTTCTCGGTCGGGTTCAATAACCCGGATGAATGGGATCAGTGCCTGAAAGTCTTAAATGAGCGGATCGACCGATGCGCCGAATTCGGGATCAAGAGCGTGATCACCTTCACCGGGATGGCGAATGGCCGCTCGAAAGAGGAGGGAAAGCAGAACTGCGTCGAGGGCTTGAAAAAGATCGTCGGTCATGCCGAGAAGCAGGGAGTTACGCTCTGTCTCGAAATGCTCAACACTCGCGATGCGTCGCACCCGATGAAGGGGCACCCCGGTTACCAGGGGGACGACATCGACTACTGCATCGACATCTGCCAGGCGGTGGGGTCGAGTCACCTCAAAGTGCTGTTCGATATCTACCACGTGCAGATCATGCACGGGGATGTGATCCGCCGCATCCATCAATCCAAAGACTACCTCGGCCATGTCCACACGGCCGGGAATCCCGGTCGCGGCGAACTCGATACGAAGCAGGAAATCTGCTATCCCGCTGTGATGCAGGCCCTTGTTGATGTCGGCTACCAAGGCTTTGTCGGCCAGGAATTTATCCCCACGCGTGATGCCTGGGACGGGCTGAAGCAGGCGGTGGAACTGTGCGATGTGTGAGAGTCGCAGACCGGTTGGAGTAGGGGGGGCCCAGCCGCTTTGAGCGCAGGCCCACCGTCTCCGACCAGACCAAGCGAAACGTGGTGGGCCAGCGGTCCAAAGCGACCTTGTCCCACCCTACGAACGAACTTCTACAAAAAAAGCCGGGGCGGAAGTTCGTTCCGCCTCGGCTTCGGCTTTGATGGCCATCCTTACTTCGCGGCGGCCGAAACGGCATCGTAGTTCGGGTGGTCGGTGATTTCGGACACATACTCGACGTACTTGATCTTGTTGTCGGCTCCGACGACGAAGATCGCTCGGGTCAGGCAGCGGTCGAGTGCGCCGCCGGTGATCAGCACACCGTACGACTTCCCGAAGGCTGCCGTCCGGTGATCGCTCAGGCAGTGGACCTTGTCGACTCCTTCCGCTCCGCACCAGCGCTTCTGGCCAAACGGCAGATCGGTGCTGACGACCAGCACGGTCACGTTCGGCATCTTCGCCGCTTCGTCGTTGAAACGCTTGGTTTCGGCGTGACAGACCCCCGTGTCGAGCGATGGAATCGTCGCAATGATGCGAGTCTTGCCAGCTGAGGCGGCCAGAGCCACGTCTTCGAGGGCGTTGCTCTGGAGGTTGAAGTCGGGTGCGGCATCGCCGACCTTTAATTCGGTGCCGGAAAGAGTGACGGCATTGCCTTTGAGTGTGACCACGGCCATTTGTGTTCCTTTCGAGAGTGAACCGCTGGATGCGGCTTGTGTTTGGAGAACCTGTCCCCCAGTATTGCGGGTCTGCGAAGTGTTGCAAGTCTTTGGCCCCGGAGTGCCCACGCGGTGGATCAGTTTGCGTCGATGCTGCAAATCATGATTCTGTTCGCGAGCTTGGCCGTCTGGGGGCGAGTGTTTGAGCGGGTGGCCACCGGCAACACGCTGATTTCTCGCCCCGTCCCGGCCACTCGGCCACGTCCCATGCTGGCCGTTTTCCTGGCCGTGGCTTGGATCCTGGTCTCCTGCGTTTCACAACTGCTCCAGGCGGATGATTCAAAGCCAGTCGAAAGGTTTGACGAAGCCCAGGCCCTCTTGCTGCTCGTCTTCAATCTCCTGGTCCAAATCACCACGACTTG
>Ga0105047_10002818_pt1 | contig 30879 bp, 25 predicted proteins | sample MAT04_FD_78384 | JGI IMG/M metagenome (GOLD analysis project Ga0105047, IMG submission 78384) | Freshwater microbial communities from Lake Fryxell liftoff mats and glacier meltwater in Antarctica - MAT-04 (megahit assembly) | ecosystem: Environmental > Aquatic > Freshwater > Ice > Liftoff... | reverse complement strand
CTCACCATCCTGACCACTCCGACCCGCGTCTACGACAGTCGACCGGGGCAACCGCCGAACGTCGACCCCCAGACCAAACTCACCGCCAACACCCCCCGCACCGGCATCGCCCTCACCACCAACAACTCCGGCATCCCCACCGACGCCTCCGCCGCCATCATCACCGCCACCGTCGTAAACACCGCCGGCGGCGCCCCCGGAGGGCCCGGATTCCTCACCGTCTACCCCGACGGCATCCCCGCCCCCAGCACCTCCAACCTCAACTGGACCAGCGCCGGCGCGGTGGTGGCCAACACCACCACCGTCGCCCTCGGCCCGGGCGCCAAGATCGCCGCCTTCGCCAACCGCGCCACCGACCTCATCATCGACGCCATCGGCTACTACCGGTGAGCTGGGGCGAGTTCGGCCCGAGGCGCTACTCGTAGAACCCGGCTACATCCACGACCACGTGGGTGGACCCGGCCTGGTTACGGATCCGGAACGTGCCATCGGGTGCCCGCTTCACCGTCACCAGATTCGGTACCGTTTGACCGGCCACGAAGTTGAGGCTGGACACATCGGGAGCCACACCCTGGGGGAAAGCGGTGAGCCACGATTCCGCCGTGGGCTGGGTGGCGGTCACGTTCGCCACGATGGCCGTCGCCGAAGAAGGAACACCGGCCGGTGACGGATCGACGATTCTCGTGGAGCCCGCGCCGAGCTTCGGACCGCCACGAGTGTCGATGACGCGCCCCGGGCTGAGCGGGGTGAACCGGGCCTCCTCGCCGGGAGCGAACCACCCCACGACGTCGACCACGAGGTGGGCCGTGCCGGCCTGATTGGCAACCAGGAACGTGCCGTCCGGAGTGAGCTTCACGATGGCGAGGTTCGCCACGGTCTGGCCGGCGACGAAGTTGAGGTTGGACGCCGTGGGAACAGGCCCGTTGGGGAACGCGGTGAACCACGAGGAGGCCGACGGTGACGTGACGGTGAGGTTGGCGACCACGGCAGAAGCCCCGCTGGGAACCCCGGCACGAGTCGCATCAACCGGTCGTGTGGTCCCCCCTGTGATCTCATCTCCCTCGACGCGCGTGTCGAGGACACGAACAGGAGCGATCGAGCGGAACTCGATGCCCGTCGACGGGCGATACCAGCCGACGACGTCGACGACCACGTCGACCTGACCGGCGAAGTTGTACACCTGGAACTGGCCCTGGGCGTTCACCTTCACCGTCACGAGATTGGGCACGATACGACCGGCCGGAACGTTGAGGTTCGACGCATTGGGCGGGCCGGCGGACGTGAACGCGGTGAGGAAGGTGTCCGCCGTCGGTCCGACCGCGGTCATGTTGGCCACGATCGCGACCGCATCCGACGGCACTCCCGCGGCGACGGTGTCGACCGGGCGGCACTGCCCCTGCCCGACCTTGCCGGTCTCACCAGGTCCGGAACGGGTGTCCATGACCCGCACCGGCGCGGCGGAGGTGAACACGGTGTCGCTGAACGACCGGAAATTGTCGAGCGTGGTGTTCAGCGCCACGTTGGGAAGGGTGGTGGGACACGAAGAGAGCCGACTGGCGACCGAGGTGCCGTTGGCCTGAAGGGCCGACAGCAGTTCGTCGACGGTCAGGTCGGGACGGGCCTCACGCAGCACCGCGAACGCCCCCGCCACCGCCGGTGTGGCCATCGACGTCCCCGAGAGAGTCCCCATCGACGTGGATGGAATCGACGACCGGATCGCCGAGCCCGGGGCGAGGATGTCGACATCAGCGCTGATGTTCGAATACGACGCCACCCGACCGGTCACATCGTCGACCGCGCCGACGGCGACGGCCGTCGAGATGCACGCCGGTGCACTGATCGAGCCGCTCCACCCATTGTTACCGCTGGCCACGACGGTGACGATGCCGACCGCCCGGAGATCGTCGATGGCCTTCTTCATGGCGACGTTCTGGGCATCACACGACGACGTGGGACTGAACCTGCCGCCACCCAGACTCAGGTTCACCGCGGCCAGACCCGGGTAGGTCGCCTGTTGCCCGCCCACCCACTCCAGACCGCGGATGATGTCGGAGTCGAAGGCCACGGGGCACGAGGTCGATCCGCCGCAAAATGCTGGGGAGCCCTTGGAGAAGACCTGGACCCCGAGCAGGCGGGCGTCGGGGGCGATACCCGACGCGGCAAAGCCCGGGACGGGGTCGTTGTACGACGTTGCGCCGGTGCCGCCGGCGGCGATGCCGGCGACGTGCGTGCCGTGCAGGCATTCGGCGGCGGGCGCGGGACACGGAGCGGCGGCACTGGTCCCGTACTGCTGGGTGACCCCGTTGGGGCAATAGGAGGACAGCGCCGTGCCCGACGACGACGAGAAGCACGCCTCGGCCAGCACGTCGGACGTAGTGCCTCGCATCAGGTACGGGTGGGTGCGGGCCACGCCGGTGTCGAGCACGGCGATCACCTGCCCGCCGCCGTCGGCCCCCCGGGCCCAGGCCTGGGGGGCCTGGATGGACGTCGGCGCGTTGAGCGAGAAGGCGACGTTCACCCGATCCTCGGCCACGCGGGTGGCCGAGGACGCCGTGCGCAGGGCATCGAGGCCGGCGGTGTCGACGGTGAGGGCCAGGGCCGGGGTGGACCCGGTGGGTTTGGCGGCGGAGTAGCTGCCCTCCGGTAGCCCGGCGAGCACCTCGTCGGCGGCGGCCGCCACCACACCGAAACGCTCCTCGGGGGAGAGGCCGTCGGGCACGTCCAGGTCGACGAGCACCGCGGTCTGACCGTCGGCCGCCACCTTCTCTTCCACCACCGGGTCGACGGGCACCTGACGCGGGCCCGGGTCGGCGGCCGCTGGGTTGGTGGAAGGCGTGACCGGGGCCGCGCCCACGGTGACCGGCGGCGGCACGATCGGCTCGGCGGTCGGCTCGGCGGTCGGCTCGACGGGTGCCGGCCCGGCTTTCGTGGGAGGCGGAACCGACGTGGTCGAGGTGGGCGCCGCCACCGGGTCCGAACCCGAGCGTCCGGCCACCGTGGCGGCCAACATGCCAAGCACGGCCACGAGCGCGACGAGGGCCAACCGGGTGGCCCGACGTGGGGTCATCGCTGGGGTCATGCCCCTCTCCTGGACTCGTCTGCCGGCCCGCCAGCCGGTCCAGCAGGCTGGACCTGTTGGGGAAATCTACTCCTGGGTAGTGATTCGATCACCGTCAGCACGGCTCAGGGAGCGGCCGCGGTTTCCTGATCGGGTTGATCGGGGTGCAGAGCGTCGACGACGAACTTGAGGTGGCCGTTGATCCGAGGCGACTCGAACTCCCACCGCTGGCCGGTGTGCAGGTCCTCGACCTCGAAGGTGCGCACCGAGACCCGCGAGTGCACGGTGACCGCAACCTGGTCGCGGTCGTAGGCGAAGAGCAACGCCCCCGGCATGTTGTGGAGGTGCTCGCTCGACGATCGCCAGGCGTAGATCCGGGTCGCCGAGACGCCGACGATGGTCATGAACGGCACCGTGACCGGCTCGTCGGCGCCCTTCGACGCCAGGTGGTTGTCGTAGGCCTTCTCCGCCCCCATGCCCACCACCGCCGCGCCCACGCCCACGGCCGTGCCGATGAGGCCGCCTCCGGCGATCATGTTGCCTCCGGTCATTCCCCCGATCAGTCCCCCGGAGGTGCCGCGGGGCTGGAACCACGCTGCGGCCACGATCGTGTCGGCGTCACCGACCGCCTTCTGGGCCCGTTCGATCCACATCGTCTCGCTCATGTCGTCCTCACATGTTGGTCGGCCAACGCCAGCGCCTCATCGATCACGTCGAGGCCGCGATGAGCGTCGGCCTCGGAGATCACGAGAGGAGGGCACAGGTGTAAGCGGTTGAAGTGGGCAAACGGCCACACACCGTGAGCTTTGCACACCGCCATGAGATCAGCCATCGGTCGAACGTCCCCACCGGTGGCGTTGAACGGCACCAGCATCTCCTTGGTGGTGCGGTCCTTCACCAACTCCACCGCCCAGAAGCAGCCGAGGCCCCGTACATCACCCACCGACGGGTGGTGCTCGGCCATCTCGGCCAGGCGCGGGGCGAAGACCTCTTCGCCCAGGCGGCGGGACCGCCCGACGATGTCGTCATCTTCGAAGATCTTGATCGACGCCACCGCGGCGGCACAGGCCATGGGGTGACCCGAGTAGGTGAGCCCGCCGGGGTAAGGACGTTCGGCGAAGGTGTCGGCCACCCGACGAGAGATGAGCACGCCCCCGAGGGGCACGTACCCGGAGTTCACCCCCTTGGCGAAGGTCAACAGGTCGGGCTCGATGCCCCAACGATCGACGGCGAACCATTCGCCGCAGCGGCCGAACCCGCTCATGACCTCGTCGGCGATGAGCAGGATGCCGTGGCGGTCACAGCGCTCGCGCACGCCGGCCAGGTAGCCGTCGGGGGGAACGAGGATCCCGTTCGTGCCCACCACCGGCTCGAGCATGATGGCAGCCACGTTCTGAGCCCCTTCGAACATCAGGACCTCGTCGAGGTGGGCCAGGGCCCGCTCGCCCTCCTCGGCGTCGGAGCTCGACCAGAACGGCGAACGGTACGGGTAGGGCCCGAGGAACTTCACGAACCCACCGGGCCCGGGCTCCGACGGCCAGCGCCGCGGGTCGCCCGTGGCCACGATCGCTGCGGCCGTGGCCCCGTGGTAACTGCGGTAGGTGGTGAGCACCTTGTTCCGACCGGTGTGCAGACGGGCCATGCGCACGGCGTTCTCGTTGGCCTCGGCGCCACCGTTGGTGAAGAACACCATGTCGAGGTCGCCCGGGGCCCGTTCGGTGATGAGCCGGGCCGCCTCGGAACGCGTCGCGTTGGCGAAGCTGGGGGCGATGGTGGCCAGCTCGCGGGCCTGGTCCACGAGCGCCTCGACCATGCGCGGGTGCTGGTGGCCGAGGTTCAGGTAGATGAGCTGGCTGGCGAAGTCGAGGTAGCGGCGCCCCTCGTCGTCCCAGAACCAGGCCCCTTCGCCCCCGGCCACGACGACGGGCGAGATCTGGGCCTGGGCCGACCACGAGTGGAACACGTGGAGCCGGTCATCGACGTAGGCCTGGCTCTTCGACGGTTGGGTGACGGTCATGCTCGCCTCACAGGGTGACGGGACCGGCGTGGCGCCGACCCGGACAACGACCCCGAACCTACAAGCTGCCCTGCGCTCGGGCCGAGCGGGGACGCTCAGTCATAGACCGCCTCGAGCCACCACCGACCGCCCTCCACGAAGACCAGCACCGCCCGGCCGTCGGTGAGCTGGAGCTGCAGCCGGGCCCGGCGCCGCCGCGCCTCGGGGTCCCACCACCGCTCTTCGGCCGGCCACGGGCCGGCCCACGCCTGCACGGCGCCGACGTCACGGCCGGCGAGCACGATGTCGGCCGGTGGGGCACTCATGGCGCCCCGCCCATCGACGGTGACCACCCGACCCTCGACGTCGCGTACCTCTACCGGTGCGGGTGCGGCGGGCACCACCGCCGGGGCCGGGGCCGGCACCCGACCAGGCCACGGTGCCGCCGCGCCCGCCGGGGCACTCCGGGGTTCGCCCACGTCGACGGCCGCCGCCGGCACCCGGCCGACCTGATCGGCCGGCCCCCGTCCTCCTCTGGGTTCGGGCACGGTGACGGCGTCGGGGCCGAGCAGACCCTGTACCCGGGCCAGGCCCCGGCGGGCCCGTTCGGTGGCCGCCGACTCGCCCCCCCAGAACCCGAGTTGGCGGCCCGTGGCCGCCGTGACCTCGTCGGGGGAGATGACGAGGCGCACCACCCCACCGGTGGGCCGGCGGGCCGTGGGGCCGTTGAGCCAACCGTCGAGTTGCCAGCGCACCCGGTCGGCCACCGCGCCTGGACCGAGCGCCCCTTCGTGGCGCCACACCCGCTCGTGCACCTCGCCCTGCTCGGTCTCGACGGTCACCACCACCCGGCGGCACGACAGCCCGTCGGCATCGAGGCGAGCATGGAGTTCGTCGGCCAACCCTTTGGCCACGAACGCGGCGACGTCGACCCGCTCGGCGGGTGGGTCGAGGTCGGCCGCGACCGCGAGGTGACGGGGCGGAGGCGACGTGGCCGGTGGCCGTTCGTCGAGGCCGCGGGCCAGGCGGTGGGCGGTGCGCCCGTCGGCTCCGAAGCGGGCCACCACGTCGGCGGCGTCGAGGGCCCCGAATGCACCGAGCGTGCGCAGACCCAGGCGCACGAGCACGTCGGCCAGGTCGGGACGGTCGAGCGTGCCCACGGGCAGCGGCGCCAGGAACGACGGCGACCCTCCGGGCTCCACCACCTCCATGCCGGAAGCGGCGGCCTGGGCCGCCAGCGCCGCCGGGAAGGGTCCGTCGGCCACCCCCACCCCGGCCGTGCCCGCCCAGCCCCACTCCTCCATCACGTCGTCGACGGTGGCCCACACCGCAGCGGCCAGGGCGGTGTCGCCCCCGAAGTAGCGCGACGGGCCCCGGGTGGGGAAGGCGGCCGTGCCCGCCCGCGACAGCTCGATGCGGGGGGTGTAGCGCTCGAGGGCGGCAGCCACGGCGGCGAAGGCCCGCACGTCACGGGCCTCGTCGTGCTCGTGCACCACCACCGCCGGGCACCGACCCTGGGCTTCGCGACGGCGCTGACCGGCCCCGACTCCTTCGGCCCGCGCCGCCGGGGTGGCCGCCACCACCCGGTTGGCCCGCACCACCACGGCCGGCTCGGTCGGCGCCGCCCCCGCGGCCACCACCGGCCAGTGCGGGCACCAGAGCACCAACGTGCGTACCGCGGTCACGACACCTGCGCTCCGGCGGGCACCGAGCGCAGGAACCGTTCGGTGCGGGCCACGGCCGCTTCGAGGACGTCGTCGGTGTCTCGTTCGCCCCGTCCCCCAGGAACGGCGGCCGCGGCGACCGCAGAGGCCGGCGCGGCCGGGGCCACTCCTCCTCCGGCGGTGGGCAGCCACAGGTCGGCCCGGCGGGCGCGGGCGGCCCGGCCCCGGCCCTCGGCCACCACCGTCACCCGACGACGCCGCAGGTAGCCGTGGCCGTCGGCCAGGCCCTCCCACCGCGCGTCCGTGGCCGAGAGGGTGAGATCGGTCGTCCACTCCCCCACCGTGGGGCGTCGCGGAGAACGCGCGCCGTCGGGACCCGGCACCACCGGCACCAGCACCGACCCGCGCTCACGGGCCCGGGCGGCGAGGCGGCGGATCTCCCCCACCCGCAACCGCAACCGCCCGTCGACGACCACCATGTCGACGGCTCCCACCAACGCGGCCAGCACCGGGGCCCAGGTGGCCGGATCGTGAGGCGGAAGGGCCACCAGGGCCAGCCGGTCGAGCACCACGCCCATCTCGGCCGCCGCCGCCAGACCCAGTTCGGGCAGGCCCACCACCACCGTCCACGACCCGGCCCGTGATGCGCCGACCGCCAGAGCCAGGGCCAGCGACGTGGCGCCCAGGCCCCCGGTGACCCCCACCACCGACCCCCGGGTCAGGACGGCATCGGGGACCAGGGGTTGCAGGGCCTCGACGACGGGCAGACCCCGGTCGCGGGCCAGGGCGACCGGGGCCACCCGGTCGGCCAGGGCACGCAGTTCGGTGGGGACGGCCACCCTCCCAGTATCGAACAGATGTTCGAGACCGGCAAGTGGGTCCTCTCCTTGGCTCCTAGCGCTGGGCGAGAAGCTTCTCGAGGTCGTCGAAGGCGAACGCTCCCTCGGTGCCCTTCATCAGGATCAGGTGCGTGGCCCCGGCCTCGAGGAAGGCGTCGACCTGATCGAGCTCGCCGCCGTTGACCGCCACCGTCCGTTCGATCTCGGCCGGGTCACGACCGAGATCGGCACACCACTGATCGAGCACCGCGCTCTTGTGGGCGAAGTTCTCGGGCGGGCCGAACGTGTTCCACGCGTCGGCGTACTGCGCGGTGATGCGCAACGTCACCTTCTCGCCACCCCCACCGACGAGGATGGGCAGGTCGCCGACCGGCGCCGGGTTGAGCTGGGCCAGCCGGGCCTTGATGCGCTCGAGCGACGCCTCCATCGCCCGGAGGCGATCCCCAGCCGTGCCGAACTCGTAGCCGTACTCGTCGTAGTCACGCTCGAACCAGCCGGCACCGAGGCCCAGATAGGCCCGACCGCCGCTGATGTGATCGAGGGTGCGGGCCATGTCGGCCAGCAACTCGGGGTTGCGGTAGGTGTTCCCGGTGACGAGCATCCCGACGGTGGCGTTGGTGGTGTCGGCGGCCATGGCCGCCAGCGTCATCCAACCCTCGAAGTGGGTGCCGTCGGGCTCGCCGTACAGCGGGTAGAAGTGGTCCCAGGTCCAGATGGAGTCGACACCCATGGCGTCGACCGACCGCCAGGCGTCACGGAGATCGGACATCGTGGTGTGCTGGGGCTGCAACTGCACACCCACCTTGAATCGGGCCATGGGAACGCTCCTGGGTCGCGGGTGACGCCGGGCACGCTACCGACCGCCGGCGCCGATCCACCCCCGAGCCGCGGACGGCTCGATGAACTTCCGGCGTCAGTCGCCGAAGCCCTCCGGCATGACCACTTCCACGCCTTCGCGGTAGTAGATGAACATCTCCTCGACGAGCTCCTTGAGCCCGTCGGCCGACCCCGCCGGGTCGAGGTGCACGGTGATCACGTTGGCGTTGACGTGCACGGAGGCCACCCCACCATGGGCGAGCAGCGCGCCGGCGACCCGCGACGATGGCTTGTCGGGGGCCGCCTCGACGTCGGCCGTCGACCCGTACATCTCGTGACCTGTCCCGGTGAGCGGGCGGTTGGTCTCGAAACGAATCACCCCGGGGTAGATGGAGTGCTTCTCGATGACGGTGACCGGCTGACCCATGCGCCGAGACGTTAGCGGGCGTGCTCCAGGGCGACGCCATCTGAACCCGACCCTGTGCGCCCGCCGGCGACGGGAGCGGCCACGCGCCACACCCCCACGGCCAGGGCCACGGCCACCAACCCGAGACCGGCGTGAACCACCTTGAACGGCACCCCGCGGTCACCGAGGAGGATCAGAGGCACCCGCACCGCCCACACGGCGACGGTGACGACCACGAAAGCCTGCAGCATCCGGGCCGCGCCGACGCGTAACGGGCTCCGCCAGGTGCGCACGAGCACCACGACGCTCGCCGCCGCCAACCCCGACAACACCACAGCCAACACCGTCGACAACGCCTTGGCGGCAGTGCTCTCGGTGTCGGAGGTCCACGCGTTGAACAGACGGTTGAGCCAGATGAACACGGTCCAGGCCACGAAGGCCAGCAGGCCGAACCATCGACGACGAGTCACCCGGCGAGGGTACCGCCCCGCCTGCCCGGCGCCGACACCGGTGGGCTACGTTGGGCGGGTTCTCTTGACCGGCCGGTCAAGTTCCTCGCCGACCGAACCCTCCTCCAATCCCCTGTTCGCGAAAGGCCCGGTCATGCCCGACGTCACCCTCGACGAGTTCACCGCTGAAGTCACGTCCTTCCTCGACGCCCACGCCGAGAAGAAGGCCCCGACCAAGGCCTTCGCCTGGGGCGAGGGCGACGACAACACCTCGATGTTCGAAGAGCTCGACCGGGAGCAGGAGCTGGTCGAGGTCAAGACCAGCCAGGACTGGCGGGCCCAGCGCTACGACGCCGGGCTCGGCTGGATCAACGGCCCGAGCGAGTACGGCGGCCGCGACCTCAGCTCGGCCCACGACCGCATCTACAACTCCCTCGAGGGCCAGTACAAGGTGGCGGGTTCGGCGCCGTTCACCATCGGGCTCGGCATGGTGGCCCCCACCATCCACGCCCACTGCACCGACGAGGTCAAGGACGCCTACCTGGCCAAGCTGTACCGCGGCGACATGATCGCCTGCCAGCTCTTCAGCGAGCCCGGGGCGGGCTCCGATCTGGCCTCGATCCAGACCAGGGCCGTCCGCGACGGCGACGAGTGGGTGCTCACCGGGCAGAAGGTCTGGACGTCGGGCGCCCACTACAGCGACATCGGCGAGATCATCTGCCGCACCGACCCCGACCTGCCCAAGCACAAGGGCCTCACCGCCTTCGTGATCGACATGACCGACCCGGCCATCGAGGTGCGACCACTGCGCCAGATGACCGGAGGCGCCAGCTTCAACGAGGTGTTCCTCACCGAGCTGCGGGTGCCCGACAGCCACCGCATGGGCGACGTGAACGGCGGCTGGTCGGTGGCGCTCACCACCCTCATGAACGAGCGGGCCAGCCTCGGCGCCGGGAGCGGTGGCGGCGGCCAGCTCCTCACCCGGGTGCGCCTGCTCGTCGAGCACCTCGGCCTGGCCGATGACCCGTTGGTGCGCGACGAGCTCATGCGGATCAACGTGGCCTTCCAGGTCGCCAAGTTCACCAACCAGCGCGCCCTCGACAAGATCAAGGCCGGCCAGCTCCCCGGACCCGAGATGAGCACGGCCAAGCTGGCCCTCACCAACAACATGTGGATGCTGGCCCAGTTCGTGGCCCGGGTCCTCGGCCCCCGCCTCACCGCCGACACCGGCGAGTGGGGCACCTACAGCTGGAACGGCATCGTGCTCGGCATCTCCGGTATGCGCGTGGCCGGCGGCACCGACGAGATCATGAAGAACATCGTGGCCGAGCGGGTGCTGGGCCTTCCCAAGGAGCCCGGCATCGACTCCAAGACGCCGTTCAAGGACCTGCTCGTCAACTGAGGGCCCCACCGCCGGATCAGAACAGCGTGGAGGCGGCGTCGAACCCCGGTCGGCGGGCGATACCCGACCACGGCTGGTCGTCCATGAACGCCCATGTCCGACGGTGGATGGTCGTGGGCCCCATGCCGGCCAGGGCGATCTTGTGGCGGGGGCAGGGGTAGCCCTTGTTGGCGTGGAACTCATAGCCGGGAAAGCTCTCGGCCTCGGCGCGCATGTGGCGGTCGCGACTGACCTTGGCGAGGATCGAGGCCGCGGCGATCGACAGGCAGCGGGCGTCGCCCTTCACCACCGTCGTGGTGTTCCCGGCACCCACGAAGTCCCAGTTGCCGTCGAGCAGTACCTGGTCGGCCACCACCCCGAGGGTGTCGATGGCCCGCCGCGTGGCCAGCTTCTGTGCCGCCGACATGCCGAGCGCGTCGCATTCGTCGGGTGACGCCTCCCCCACCGCCCACGCCTCGCACCACCCGGCGATGCGGTCGAACATGGCCTCGCGCTCGGGTTCGGTGAGCATCTTCGAGTCGCGCACCTTGTTCAGGCGTCGGTCCTTCGGCACCACCGCCGCGCCCACCACCAGCGGACCGGCCCAGGACCCGCGGCCCACCTCGTCGATGCCCACCACCACGGCGTGACCGGCCTCCCACAGGTCGCGTTCCACCCGCAACGACGGCGCCTTGGCCCGCAGGGCCCGGCGCAGGGGTGGAACCACGGTCGAGGTCACGGCCCTCCGACCGTAGTGCCGACACGCCGTCGACGGGCGACGATCGAAGCGACCGGCCACGCGTCGAGGCCCGGGGCGGAGCCCGGGCCTCGATCGTGCGATGAAGCGGCGAACCGCTGGTTTCTACTGCTGCAACCAGGTCTCGGTGAGACGGTGCACGCCTCGTTGGAACGGTGCCGACGGCTCCCCGCTGGGCAGGGTCTGGTTGCCGATGTTGCGCACGTTGTTGGCCGCACCGATGGCCCACTGCGAGTGGTTGAGCCACACGTAGGGCACGAGTTCGCTCTGGCGCACCTGCAGGTCGTCGTAGGCCTGCTTGCGGGTGGCGAAGTCGGACGAGGCCCGGCCCTTGTCGAGCGCGGCCTGCACCTGGGCGTCCTTCAACCGGGCCATGTTCAGGGCGATGGACGGCATGGCCGGGGCACTGCCCCCGTTCCACCAGACGTAGTCGCCGTCAGGGTCGGCCTCGCCGAACTGGCGGGACAGGTTGGCGTTGTAGTCACCGGTCACCATGCCGAGTACGAAGCTGCTCTGCTCGGTGGACTTCAGGTCGATGTCCATGCCGCAGGCCTGCCACATCGCGGCGAGGGTCTGCGTGGACAGCTGATTGGCGGGGTCGGTGGTGGTGCCGAGCGAGAAGCGCAGCGGTCCGTTCTCGGCCTCGTACTCAGCCACCAGCGCCGTCCCGGCGGCGGCATCGAAGGTGGGGAAGCCGTTGTTGGCGTTGAACCACTTCGACCCCTCACGGAACTGGCTGGTGGCGGCGTACTCGGCCGGGATCTCGTTCGTCGAGAGGTAGCCGGCCCGATCGGTGCACAGCGCCGCCGCCTTCCGCACCCGCACGTCGTTGAACGGCGCCTTCTCGGTGTTGAAGACGACGAAACTCTCTTCGTTCTCGCCCTGGTCGGACACGAACTGCAACTTGCCGGCCTCGGCTTCGACCTTGATGGCGGCGATGCTGGGCCAGTTGGTCGTGTGGGCCATCTGCACGTCACCGGTGATCAGGCCGTTGCCTCGGTTCTGGGAGTCCGGCACCGGAATGAACTCCACCTCTTCGAGATACGGAAGCTTGGTGCCCGAGCTGTCGGTGCGCCAGTAGTTGGGGTTCTTGGTGCCCACCCAACCCTTGTCCGGCACCCAGCTCTTGAACACGAACGGGCCCGTACCGATGGGCATCCGGGTGTTGTCGGGGGCGGCGGCGTTGAGCTGGGCCGGGGCCGTGACCATGCCGACCTGCTGGGTGAGGCTGGCCGGGAAGGCCGCCCAGGGCTCGTTCATGGTGACGATCAGGTCGAGGGGCTTGGCCGGGTCGAGGGACGTCTCTTTGATGTTGGCAGCGGCGGCGCCGGCCAGCGCGGAGGCCCGGATCGCGTCGATGCTCTGCTTCACGGCGGCGCCGGTGAGGGCCTCACCGTTGTGGAACTGCACGTTGGGACGCATGGTGATGGTCCACGTGAGAAAGTCGGCACTCGGCGCGAATGCCTCGGCCAGGTAGGGCTGCGGCACGCCATCGGCGTCGTACGCGGCCAGCGGGTCGAACACGGCGTTGGCCACCATGAGACCCGAGATGGCCCACCGGTTGATCGACGGGTTGAAGCCGTCGCTCTCGCCCTCGACCGCGTACTTGACCTTGCCGCCGGCCGTGGGCGAGCCGGTGGGCGCGATGGTGATGTTGGACGTCTGCTCGGCCACTGTCTCCTGGTTGCCCCCGCCGCTGCTGCCACCACAGGCGGCGAGCAACAGCGCCGTCACCATGGCTGCTCCGACGGCGGCGACCCGAGCTGTCGACCTCGATCCGATCCTCATTCGTCTCCCCCTCAGCCCGGCTTCGTCGCCGGGGTTGGTGTGGCCGGTTGGCCAATTGCCACAGCGTTCGACCAGAGAGGTCGGCGCGGCGTCTTCGCCACTTTAGACGTGACCGGTGACACAGCTGTCATCATCCCTCTTCGGTCACTCCGTCAGGGACGACGCTCGGCCCGACGCACCGCCTTCGCCCGCGCCTCGCGGGTGGCCTTCTCGGCCTTGCGATGGGCCTCCTCGACGACCTTCTCGATGCGTTTGGCCGCGTCGATGTCGACCTTGCGCGACTCGTCCTCGGCCCAGGCGATGGCCGCGGCCGCTTTCTCCTGGGCCTCCCGTTCGACCCCGCCGATACGTCGGGCGGTCTCGGTCTCGATCTCCTGCAGGCGTCGCTCCGCCTCCTCCTCGGTCTGAGCGGCCCGTCGATTGGCGGCGAGGTCCAACTCCCGCAGGGCCGGCGCGGCGCCGATGTCGGTGAGCAGATCGACCTCGAGGTCCGGTTCGAGCCCGGCATCGAACACCAGGTCGGCCAGCACCGCCAGCTCCTCAGGGGTGGGATCGTCCACCAACTGCTGCACCACCTCCGGTGAGGCCGTGCCCCCGATGACGGCCCGCACCCGGTCGGGCAGGTCGTCCACCCGCTCGGCCAGGATCGCGCTCATCTCCCCCGCGGCGCGCTGGCGCAGCTCGCGATCGCGCTCGCGCCAACGTTCCTGCAGCACCCGCCGACGCACCGAACGGTTCTCGCGGGCGGCCTGGTAAGGCCCCTCCACGGCATCGTCGACCCGGCGGAGACGCCAGAGCGGCACCCGCCCGAGGTCTTTCAGGTAGTGGTTGCGCAGCGACGTGAACTCGTAGTCGTCATGATCGACGAGGGCGTCGCGTAACTCGGGACTCACCACCACCGAACCGGGATAGGCCACGCTCACGATCCGACTGGCCAGGTTCACCGTGTTGCCGAAGATGTCGCCGTCACGCTCGAGCACGGGTCCGAGGGCGAGCCCCACGCGAACGTCGGACAGATCGGCGTCGTCGCGATAAGTGCGGGCCAGGTCGAGGGCGATCTCGGCGGCGACATCGGCATCGTCGGTCAGGAACATCACCTCGTCACCGATGGTCTTCACCACCCGACCCCCGTGACGGGGCACCACGTCGTAGGCGATCGCCTCGAACCGGCCCACCACCCGGGCCAGCTCCGACTGGTCGAGCTGCTGGGTCTGGGCGGTGAACCCGACCAGGTCGGCGAACCCCACGCACAAGGGGGCGGTCTCACCGGACACGGCCGAGCGAAGCAGACGGCGGCGGGCGGCGGCGGCGAGCTGGCGGCGCCAGACGAACTCGAGGATGGGAGGCATGAGCCCGGCCAGGTCGGCCGTGCGCTGCAACTCGTCACCTTCGTCGTCGGCCGCAGGGTCGGTGAGACGGGTCATCAGCGCGTCGACCTGGGCGGCGGCGATGCGGTCGAGGGCCGTCCCGATCACCCGGGCCATCTGGAGCGCGGCGTCCGGATCGAGGGATCCGTCGGCGATGAAGGCCACGACGGTGGAGAGCATCTCGACGTCGGCGGCGGTGAGCTGTTTCTCACCGTCCCGCGGTTCGGGGAACCCGAGGGCCCGCCAGAAGGTGCGGAGCGAGTCGGAGTCGAGACCGGAGCTGTGGGCCACGTCGGCCAGGTCGAAGTGGGGCTCGTCGAGGTCGGCATAGCGTTCGAGCACGGCGAGGTTGATGACCTCGGGCCGCGGCGCGACCTCGTCGCTCGCCGGTATCGGCCCGTCGGATCCATGCGGCTGCTCGCCTGTGGTCACGTGAACGAGGCCCCTGCGTCGGGCGGGTCGGCGGTTGGTGGCGCGGGCGACGAGGCCGGGCCGGGCGGCGCGGGCGACGCGGGCGTCCGCACCTCGTCGTCGTCCGGGTCGGTCGCCGATGCCAACGGGGGTACGCCCAGGAGCGTTTCGCCCCGTAGCTCGGTGGTCGACCACGCCGGATCGAGGCCCGGGGCCCGCAGCACCGCGGGGCCGCCGGTGAGGCGGGCCACGGCCGCGGCCACCTCGGGATCGGCGTGGGGCTCGAGCTCCCAGAGCAGGGCCGGACGTTCGCCGTGCCAGCGCACGGCGAACGACAACGTGCCCTGGCCGGTGGGGAGGCCGTGGGCCTCGATGGGCTGGCCGTACCACGCCGCCGGCACCGACGGCACCATGGCCACCCCGTCGGCCGTCTCGACGGCGGCGAGGGCCCGCACGAGATCGAGCACCGCCGCCGTCGATGGTCCGTCGTGGCCCTGGCCGCCCGAACCACCCCCGGTGCGAGGGTGCACGAATTGTGGCCAGGCCCACACCGGGCTGCCCACGTCGAGCAGCCACCGGAGTCGCGCCACGGAATCGGGGCGGCCGATGACGGCCTCGGCCCGACCCGACCCGGCGGTGAGGCGCGGGCTGCTGCCGGCGTGACCGAGCACATGCCACACCGCCGGCGCCGCACCGGCCCGCTCGGCCAGCGCTGCGGCGATCGTCTTCGCCGCGTCGTGGGCACCCGCCGGCGCGGCACCGGGCCCGGCCAGCACCGCCCCGAGCGCGACCAGGGTGGCGACCGCAGCCATCGGCCCCGCCGCACCGTCGGGCCCACCATCAGGCCCTGCTGCTCCGGCCGAGGCGGCATCGGCCAGGAGGTTCTCGGCGACCGCGAGGGCCAGACCGTCGGCGAAGGAGCGCACCTCGGCCGAGGCCTCCGGTTGGCCGGCGGCATCGAGGGCGAACGACGCCTCCAACAGGCCCCGCCAGCTCCAGAGGGCGTCGTGATGGGTGACGGCGTCGTCGGGGAGCCAGCTCGGTCCACCGCCGGGCGGCAGCAGGGCCGGACGGCCGTCGAGTCGCCGAGCCCGCCGGCCCTTGTGGCGGCGCTGCACGTGGTGCGCCGCCTTGGCCAGCGGACCCACCAGGGCGACCGCCAGCTCGGCCCGGCCCGAGAGCCGGACGTGTTCGCCGACCGCCCACATCCACGACGCGGCAGCGTCGGCCCTATGCGACTCGGCGGCGAAGGACCCGTCGAGGTTCTGACGATCGGCGAAGCCGACGATGAGGCGCTCCGCTTCGGTGTGCAGGCCCTGGTGATCGAGCGCCACCGCGAGGGCGGCGGTGTCGAAGCCGCCGACGGCCACGGGCGGCCAGGAGGCGGCGTCGTCGCCGGCGCTGTGGAGCAGGAGGTGGCGACGGGTGGCGGCCAGGGCCTCGCCGACGTCCCGCTCGGGCAACTCGATACGTGGTGCCCTCCGAACCTGGGCTTCCCATCCGGAGGCCACCCGCTCGGCATCGGGGAGGGCACGCGGGTCCACGGTCGCGAGGGCGGCGGCCAGATCGGCCCGGCGTCGACCCGGTACGGCCACCGGCAGGGCGACGAGCGGCACGAGAACCCGCAGGACCGCAGTGTGCGGTAGCGGAAACAGGAACGCCGCGCTGGCTTCACCGGCGCGACAGCGCGCGCCGTCGTCGGGCCAGGTGAGGGTGGCGTCGCCGGAGAGCACGACCGCCAACGAGTCGGTGACCGCATCGCCGACGGCGACGCGCGACGGCCCCTTGGGCAGGACCATGGCCACCAGCCCGTCGACCACCACGGTGGTGCCGTCGAGGTCGACGGCGTCGATACGAGCCGGCCCCACTGGATTCCATGGGCGCAAAGCCACGGCGATCGCGACGGGCACCGGGGAGGCGTTCTCGAACTCGACCACCACCGCACCACCGGCGGGCACCCCGTCGCCACCGGCCACCGCCCACGCCCGGTGCAGCAGCTCACCGCTCGGGATCCGCAACGCCGTCTCCACCACCGGGGCGTCCGACAACAGGCGTTGGCGGACGGCAACGGCGCGTGACGGCAGGTGCCAACGATCGTCGGCACCGGCCCACCAGTCGACCGACCACCCGCGAGGCCACGGGGTCAGGAGGCCACGCGGATCGAGCACTCCCCGCTCGGGGGCACCGACGGTGCCCAGCTGCACCCAGTTGCGGTGCGTGGTGTTCTCCGTCGCTGCGGCGCCGGGCACGACGTCGGGGCCCGACGGGTCGAGCTGGCGCTCGAGCCACCACGGGAACAATCGGTCGTCGGGGTTCACGGGCATGTTCCGACGACGCTACCGGTCGCCTGTCACGGCTTCCCCGCCGGTCAGGGTCGGCGCCGCAGCGACATACCGTGCATCTCGTCGATGTGGTCGCGCCCGAGCAGACCCCGGTAGGCGTCAGCGGCGGTGTTGCCCTCGTAGAGCACCTTGTACACCTGCGTGGCGATCGGCATCTCGACCCCGTGCTCGCGGGCCAGCTCCATCACCACCGGCGCCGACTTCACCCCCTCGGCCACCATGTGCATCTCGGCCACGATCTCGTCGAGGGTGCGCCCCCGACCCAGTTGCTCACCCACGTGACGGTTGCGGCTCTGAGGGCTCATGCAGGTCGCCAGCAGGTCGCCCAGCCCGGCCAGGCCCCCGAAGGTGACGACGTGGCCCCCCATGGCCGTACCGAGCCGGGCCATCTCGGCCAGGCCGCGGGTGATGACCGCAGCACGGGTGTTGTCGCCGGTGCCCAGGCCGTCGGCCATGCCCGAAGCGATGGCGATGACGTTCTTCAGTGCCCCTGCGACCTCGCACCCCACGACGTCGGTGTTGGTGTACACCCGGAACAACCGGGTACAGAACACCCTCTGGAGCCGCCGGGCGATCGTCTCGTCGCTCATGGCCAGCACCGACGCCGCCGCAGCGCCGGCCAGGATCTCCTTGGCCAGGTTCGGACCGGTGAGGATGCCGTAGGGGTGGCCGGGTACGACCTCCTCGATGACCTCGGTCATCCGCAACCGGGTGCCCTGCTCGAGGCCCTTGGCCAGGCTGACGACCGGCACCCATGGTCGGATGTGCGGCGCCGCCGCGCCGAGGCTGTCGCGAAAGCCGTGCGACGGCACCCCCATCACCAGAAGGTCGGCGCTCGCCACCGCATCGGCCATCGAGCTGGTGGCCGACAGGTCCGGGTGCAGCGTCGCTCCGGGGAGGTATCGGCCGTTGGTCGAGCGCTGATCCACCTCGTCGGCCACCACCGGGTCGCGCGCCCACAGCACGGTCGGGGTGTTGTGGGCGAGCAGGTGAGCAACCGTCGTCCCCCAGCTGCCGGCGCCGATCACTGCGCACCGGATCTCCATGGACCAGACCCTACGACCAGGTCGACCCTCGATGACGGGGATGTCATCGTCGCCGGTTCCGCACCGACCGGCTCACCGGGGGGTCCGACGGGGGCCACCCCTACACTCGCCGTCGTGACCTCGACGTCCCTCGCTCCGGCCGTGCTGGTGCCGGTGAAGGCGTTCCACCAGGCCAAGGGCCGCCTCGCGGCGACGATGAACGAGGCGGCGCGGGCCGAACTGGCCCGGTCGATGGCCACCGCCGTACTGGCCGCGGCCCGACCGCTGCGGGTGTACGTGGTGTGCGACGACGACGCCGTGGCGGCCTGGGCCGACGGTCTCGGGGCCACCGTTTTGTGGAAGCCCACGCGGGGCCTCAACGGCGCGGTGAACGAAGGGGTGGCCGACCTGGCCGACCGTGGAGTGCCCCGGGTCATCGTGGCCCACGCCGATCTCCCCCACGCCGTCGACCTGGCGTGGGTGGACGACGGTGACGGCGTGACCCTCGTCCCCGATCGCCACGATGACGGCACCAACGTGGCCGCCCTTCCCACCGACCGGGGGTTCACGTTCGCCTACGGCCCCGGCTCCTTCGCTCGTCACGTCGTCGAGGCGCAACGACTCGGGCTGGGCCCCCGGGTGGTCCGCGAGGAAAGGCTCGGGTGGGACATCGACGTGCCCGCCGACCTGGCCACCCCCGAGTGGACGACCCCGGCGTGAGCGGCACTGGCGGGCCCGAACCGTCGCCGTTGCCGGGGAGCGAGATCCCGACGACGGCCATCACCTCGATCGATCTCCCGGTTCCGGCCCGGGCGCTGGTGGTGGCTGCGCACCCCGACGACGCCGAGTTCTTCTGCGGAGCCACCCTGGCCAAGTGGGCCGCAAACGGTTGCTTTGTAAACTATCTGGTGCTCACCGACGGCTCGAAGGGCACGTGGGACGCCGATGCCGACATCGAGCAGCTCGTTGCCGTCCGGGCGGACGAGCAGCGCGAAGCCGCCCGGCGGCTGGGAGCGACCGGCCCGGTGGTGATGCTCGGGCACATCGACGGCGAGCTGACGGCCGACCTGGGCGCACGAGACGAGGTGGCCTACTGGATCCGCGCCCTCACGCCCGACGTGGTGCTCGGCCACGACCCGTGGAAGCGCTACCGCCTGCACCCCGACCATCGCCATGCCGGCTGGCTGACCGTCGACGCCGTGGTGGCCGCTCGCGATCCACATTTCAGCCCCGACCACGACGTCGCCGCCCACCGCCCCGAAGCCCTGCTGCTGTTCGAGGCCGACGAGCCCGACCACGTCGAGGACGTCACGGGGTTCGTCGACCGCAAGGTCGAGGCGCTGCTGGCCCACGAGTCGCAGTTCGTGACCACCCACGCCATACCCGTGGACGATGACGGGACCGCCGTCGAGGCCTTCCGCCGCCGGATCCACGATCGAGCCGCTTCGGTGGGCGGCACCGGGGGCGTTGGGGCGGGCGAAGCCTTCAAGGCCCTCACCGCCCTGTGACCGAGGCGTCACCCATCGAGTCGACGAGGCTGGTGGCGGGGGTCGACGGGTGCCGTGCGGGGTGGGTGGTGGTCGTGGCCACACCGCAGGCCGAGGGGCCACTGGTGAGCGTGACCGTGGAGGCGACGATCACCGGCGTCGTGGAACGGGTGCGCCGCGGCGAGCTGGCCGTGATGGCCATCGACATGCCGCTGGGTCTGGCCGCGTCGGGACCACGGGCGTGCGACACCGCGGCCCGCCGCCGACTGGGGGCTCGCCGTTCGACCGTGTTCCCCACCCCAACACGCCCGCTGCTGCACAGCCCATCGCATGCCGAGGCCGTGACCCGAGGGCGGGCCCTCGACGGACGGGGGATCTCGATCCAGGCCTTCAACCTGCTCCCGCGGATGGCCGAGCTCGACGCCGCCGTCGACCCGTCGATGAGCGATCGGATCGTCGAAGCTCATCCCGAGTCCGGTTTCGCCACGATGGCCGGCGCACCCCTCATCTCTTCGAAGAAGACCGTCGACGGCCGCGCCGAACGCCTGGCTCTGCTCGAGGGCGTGCTCAGCCGCGACCTCTCGTTGCTCTCGGAGCTTCGGGCCGGCGCGGCGATCGACGACGTGTTCGACGCCGCCGCGAATGCGTGGACGGCGAGACGGTGGCTGGCCGGCGCGGCGATCGTGCTGGGCGACGGCACGCTCGACGAACGGGGCCTACCCATGCGCATCGTGATCTGACGCCTGCGGTCCCGCACCGTCGGGCTCCGCCCGACCAGCAACGCGGCATGAACGGCAGATGACATGTGCCCTGGGATCCACCGCGGTGGCGCCTCGCGGGTGTCTTATGGGATCCGCATGCTCCGCCCTGCACCCGAGCCCACCTCACGACCACCACTCTCGGAAACGACGTGCGTCTCTGCCGTCGGCCTCCGCAGCGGTGGGTCATCAGCGGGAGCACGCTGACGACGTGGGCCATTCGCGGTGCCCGAGTCCTGTGGGAGATCCATGACCGACCTGACCCGAACCCCGACGCGCCCCGGTAGCTGCCTCACCCGTCCCACGGCGAGCGTGGGAGGTGGCGGCGACGGCGAGCGCCGTGTGTACGTGCTCGACACGTCGGTGCTGCTCGCCGACCCGAACGCGCTCGTGCGGTTCGAGGAGCACGACGTGGTGCTACCGGTGGTCGTGTTGCTGGAGCTCGAGTCGAAGCGAAACCACCCCGAACTGGGGTGGGCGGCCCGTCAGGCCCTGCGGTTCCTCGAGGACCTGCGGGTGCAACACGGGGGGCTGATGCAGCCCATACCGGTGAACGACATGGGCGGCACGATCCGGGTGGAGCTGAACCACCAGGACCTGTCCGCCCTCCCTGCGTCGCTCACCGGCGACACCAACGACCACCGCATCCTGGCCGTGGCCAAGAACCTGGCCGACGAGCACATGGCCGTCACCGTGGTCACCAAGGATCTGCCGCTGCGCCTGAAGGCGTCGATCGTCGACCTCGATGCCGAGGAGTACCGCAACGAGCTGGCCCGCGACACGGGCTGGACGGGCATGACCACCCTCGATGTCGACGGGGCGTCCATCGACGAGCTGTTCGACGTCGGCACCCTGGATGACGATCGGGCCCGCGACCTTCCGTGTCACACCGGGGTGGTGTTGCACGCGGGTTCGCAGTCGGCGCTGGCCCGGGTGCACGAGGACAAGGTCCTGCACCTCATCCGGTCCGATCGCCAGCTCTTCGACGTTCGCGGCCGTTCGGCGGAGCAGCGCATCGCCATCGACCTGCTGGCCGACCCCGACGTCGGGATCGTCTCGCTGGGTGGCCCGGCGGGAACCGGCAAGAGCGTGCTGGCCCTCGCCGCCGGCCTCGAAGCCGTGCTCGAACAGCAGTCGGCCAAGCGGGTGCTGGTCTTTCGGCCCTTGTTCGCCGTCGGCGGCCAGGAGCTCGGTTATCTCCCGGGGTCCGAGTTCGAGAAGATGAGTCCGTGGGCCGCCGCGGTGCTCGACGGTCTGGAGGCGATCACCGGACCCGAGGTCATCGACGAGGTCCATGCCCGGGGCCTGCTCGAGGTGCTGCCCCTCACCCACATCCGCGGCCGGAGCCTCAACGACAGCTTCGTGATCATCGACGAGGCCCAGAACCTCGAACGACCGGTGCTGCTCACGGCCCTGAGCCGCCTGGGCGTGGGCAGCCGGGTGGTGCTCACCCACGACGTCGCCCAACGCGACAACCTCCGGGTGGGTCGCCACGACGGGGTCGTGTCGGTGATCGAGGCGTTGCGCGGGCATCCGATCTTCGGGCACGTCACGCTCAACCGCAGCGAGCGCAGCGAGATCGCCGCTGTGGTCACCGAGCTGCTCGACGTGCCCCTGAACGGTTGAGCTCGGTCCGCCAACCCGGCCCGGTGGTCCCGGCAAGATCTTCCGGCGCCACCGCATCAGCCGGCCCTGGGCGGCCTGTCGCCGGGAGTGCGTAGCGTGGCCGTCGTGCGCACCCGACCCTCCACCGCCCGACCGGACCCGGTCGCGCCCTGGCGGCTCGGGGCACCGGCGGTCACGGTTAGGCGCTGGGGACGCCCACTGGCCGCCGACCGCTTCGCGGTCCTCGACGTCGAGACCACGGGGCTCGCCCCGGACACCGACCGGGTGATCGAAGTGGCTGTCGTCACCACCGACCGCCAGGGCCAGGTCACCGACGAGTGGTCGGTGCTGGTCGACCCGGGGCGCGACCCGGGCCCCACCGACGTCCACGGCATCACCACTCGCCACCTGGCCGGGGCCGCCGGGTTCGCCGGCCACGTCCACGAGCTGGCCGAACGGCTCCACGGTGCCGTGCTGGTGGCCCACAACCTGGCCTTCGACGCTGCCTTCCTGCGCGCCGAAGGCCGGCGCATCCCTGATCAGGCCGGCTCGGTCCTCGACGGTGTGACCGCCACGTTGTGCACGCTCGATGTCAGCCGCCAGGTGCTGGCCCGGCCCGCCGACGGGTGGTCACTCGCCTCGCTGTGCGCGTCGACGGATGTCCCGTTGGTAGACGCCCACCGGGCCTTGGCCGACGCTCGGGCCACCGCCGGCCTGCTGGCCGTGTTGCTCGGTCAGCTCCCCCTCGACCGGCGCGGGCTCCTGCACCGCCGGCTCACGGCCCGTCGCTGACTGTCCCAGCCCCCAGGCACACTGACCACACGGGTTCGCGAGACCCTGGGCCACCGAGCACGGCGGCCACGTCTCGCCCACACCACACCGACCGAAGAAGGTCACCCGTGTCCCGTGCCCACCCTCGTCCGCCTGTCGGAGGCGAGCCCGCCATCCCTTGCGGCGCCCCGCGCTCCTCGGGCGTCGCATCGTCCGAGCACCTCGGCCCCGTGGCCATCGCCCTGGCCCTTCTGAGGCCGATCGGCCCGGGGGGCATCGTGTACCTCCGGGCCGGAGGCCCGGGTCGCGAGCCGGCCGCGCCCTTCGTCGAGCTCCACATGTATCCGGGGGCCGATGTGGTCGAGGTCATGCTCGGCGAGGTGGCCCCCTCCGACGCGCTCGCCGCCGGTGTCTGCACTCCCGCCCACTCCTACCACCTCGATCATCCGGACCATCGCACCTCGGGTCCGCTCGTGCACCTCGTCGATGTCCACGGCGTGTCGATCACCGTGCTCCCGGGTGCCGACGACCGGCCGGGGGCGCTCGGCCCCGTCATCGGGCCCACGGCCGAGCCCCAGATCGGTCGCGTGGCCGACGCGTCGCGCCGCCTCCTCGGCCTGCCCACCGCCCCACCCCCGACGATCGACGTCGGCTTGCTGGCCAGGGTGTGGCTGACCCGAGCGGCGTTCGTTGCTGCCGACACCATCGGGCTCGACTGGCCATCCGTCGTGCGGTTGGTGCCCGGCCGGCCAACGACCGGTCTCACCCCGGTGGCGCTCGCCGCGGTGCTGCACGCCGCCACCCACGAATGGCGGTGGAACGACGTCCGCCGGCAGGTGGCTCGCGGGGAGGTCGACCTCGCCGCCTGCGGGGTGAGCCCCACCGAAGCCACGTGGATGGACGACGGCATGTTCGCCCGATGGCTCCTGGGCGAGCTCCTCCCGGCATCTCTGGCCCTCGACATCATCGACGCCATGGCCGCACCGGCCACCGCCGACCTGCTCCGGGCCACGCTCTCCCTGGCCGGCGCCACCCCGACGGGCGCCCCGGCCTGACCGCGCCCCCCCATCACCGGTTCGACCCCCGGCGCGACCCCGACCGACGTTCGCCCCCGACGCGCCTACCGGGGCAGGGTGGACTGGCCGTACTCCCAGCTCGGGAGCTGTTCGATGCGGCTGAGCACCCAGTCGTAGGCACCGGACATGACCGCCACCTTGCAGTAGCTGCACACCCCGGAGATGTCGAGGTCGAGCGGTGCCCCACAGTTGGGGCACTTGTCCGCCAGCGTGCCGCCCCCAGGTTTGGTGACGGCGTTCGACGACCGCTGGAAGGCCCAGTCCTCGGTCCAGTCCTCCACCCGCTTGCTGCCCCGCACGACCTTGTTCTTGTCGTTCAGGTCGATGTCGTAGTCGGCGCAGTTGGCGAAGAACCGCACGGTGATCGTGTCGTACGTCTCGTCGCTGTTGGCGCCCACCAGATAGGTGTTCTGGATCGCCAGGTTCTCGAGCACGTTCTGCTTGCCGGCGCCGAGGTACTGGTCGATCTGGAAGCGGTGCTGTTGCCAGATGCCGTCGGCCATGACCCGCCTCGACAGGTCGGGCTGGCGATCGACCCAGGCCTGTTGGATCACGAAAAAGGCCTTGTTGACCTCGGAGACGAAGGTGGCGGGATCGAACTGGGGGTCGTGGAGGTGGATCTCCTCGAGACCAGCCTGGAGCTCGAGCATGGAGCCGGAGTGCTGGCGGGCCAGATCGGTGCCGGCCAGGTAGTCGCCGGTGGTGGGGTTGACCGGCATGCTCGGCATGGCCCCGTGGGCGCCCCGACGGGCCGACAGGAACAACACGAGCACCATGAAGAAGATGAACCCGCCGCCGAACAGCAGCGAGAAGGCAAAGCCCGCACCGAGCGAACCCGCCCCGACCCCGCTGCGCCCGGAGAAACCGCCACCCCCGGAGAAACCGCCACCGCCGGAGAAACCGCCACCCCCGGAGAAACCGCCACCGCCGCTGCGCCCACCGCCGCTGCCGCCACCGGCGCGAAGCCACAACGACACGAGCTCGAGGGCACCGAGGCGCGTCACGCCGACCAGGAGATCGAGCACCGAGGAGCTCAGACCTGCTCGGGGGGGTTGGTGCCGCCGGCGGGGGCCGGGCCGTCACCGTCGGGGGGCTCGGCCTCAGCGGCGGCGTCGGCCGGGAACTCGGACGAGGCCGCCGTCGGTGCCCCGACGGCGGTGCCGCACGAGGCACAGAACTTGGCCCCGGTCGCGAGCTCGAGGCCGCACTCGGCGCAGAAACGGACCGCCGGCATGGCGGTACCGCACTGGTGACAGAACTTGGCGCCGACCGGATTGGCCGCCGAGCAGTTGGGACAGGCCAGCGTGGCCGCGGCGGGCCCGGCCGAGCCCTGGGCGGCGTAGCCCTCGCCGCCTCCGGCGAATCCGGGAGCGGCCGGCGGCACCGGGCCGGGGGCGCCGGGCTGGGTCATCTGGTTGGCCATGCCCATGCCGACCCCGATGAACGCGGCGCCGGTTCCGGCGCCGCCACCTTTGGCCATGCCCTCTCCGGCCCCGAGCAACGCTGCGCCCTGGGCGTACTGCTGGAAGCCTCCGGCGAGGCGGCTGTAGGCGGTGTCCTTGGCCAGGGCCTTCAGCGTGGCCTGATCCTCGGCCGACAGATTCAGGTCGAAGTTGCCCATCCGGGCCACCATCAGCCCGTAGTCGACGATCGCCTCGTTGGTGGCGGCGATCACCGCTTCCTCGATCTCGGGCGTGTACGCCGACAGGCCCAGCACCGGCCAACCGTTGCGGATGATCTGGCGGGTGACCTCGGTGCGCATCACCTTCACCATCTGCTGCTCGAGCCAGTCGGTGATGTGGTCGTTGTCGGGCACGTCGATGGTGCCGGCGAGGTTGAGGACGAGCTTGGTGGGGTCGGTGACCTTGAAGCTGTACTCGCCGAAGACGCCGAGGGTGACGATGTTGCCGGTCTGGGGATCCTGGACGTCGTCGATGCGCCCCCCGAACTTCTCGCTGGTGTACTCACGGGTGCCCACGAAGAAGAGCTCGGCCCGGTAGGCGTTCCCGGCGGTGGCCCAGTCGATGATGATGCCGATGCCCATGAGTTCGTCGGCCTCGATCCGGTGCTGACCCGGACCGAGCGTGCCCACGACCTCGCCCTTGTTGACGAACAGCGCCAGCATGTCGGGCTCGACGATCAACCGACTGCCCTTGCGCAGGTTGACGTCGGGCCACTTGAAGAGGACCTGGTCCTTCTTGTCGTCCGGAACGGCGATGAAGACGCCACCGAGGATCGCCACGGAACCACCTCACGGGAGTGCGCACCCCGAGCGGGTGCAGTGAAGCGACAGCGTACTGCCGTCTTCCCCGTTGCGCCGGTGCGCGGACTCGGCTCCTGACCCCCGGTACATTCCTCGGGTGCGCGACGCCGGTCCTTCGCTCCCCTTTCCCGCCGACCCCGGTCGGCGTCGGTTCCTGTTTCTCGGGGGCACCGCCGCGCTGGCCGCGGCGATGGCCGCGACCGGATGCACCAGTGGAGGCGAATCGGCCTCGGTGACCGTCACCGAACCACCTCGTCCCGATCCCCCCCGACTCGCCGGCGCCGAGAACCCGCCCCCGCCCGACACGGTGTTCGACGTGGTCATCAAGGGCGGCCGGGTGATGGACCCCGACACGGGCTTCGATCAGATCGCCGACGTGGGGATCCTGGGCGACCGCATCGCATCGATCTCCTTCGAACCGCTCCAGGGGCGCACGACCATCGACGCCACGAACAAGGTCGTCGGGCCGGGCTTCGTCGACCTGTTGTCCTATGAGCCCAACCCCTACGGGGTGTGGTTCAAGATCGGCGACGGCGTGACCACCAACCTGGCCATGCACGGCATCACCCAACCGACCAACGCCAAGGGGTTCTTCGCGAACTACACCGGGGGCAACACTCCGCCCTTGCACTATGGCGGGGCGCTCTCCGACCAGTACTTCCGCGAGACGGTAGGCATCAAGGGAACGGCCACGCCCTCACAGTTGTCCCGGCTGCGCGACGGCCTCGACGAGCAGATCGATGCCGGGTTCATCGGGGTGGCCATCGACCCCGAGTACGCCCCCCAGATCGACTTCAACGAGTACGTCGCTCTCGGCGAGGTGGTACGCGATGCAGGGATGCCTCTGTTCACGCACATCCGCTACTCGAGCCCCGACCCTCCCGAAGCCAGCTCACTCGACGCCATCGACGAGGTCATCCGGGTGGCGGAGACAACAGGGGTGTCGCTGCACGTCGACCACATCCCGTCGATGGCCACTCACGTGATGAGCGAAGCCATGGCCAAGCTCGACGATGCCCGCGGCCAGGGGCTCGACGTCACCGGGTGCTTCTACCCCTACACGTTCTGGGGCACCTATCTCGCCTCGGCGCGATTCAACGGCGACTGGCAGTCGCGTTTTCGCATCGGCTACGACGACCTGCAACTCGCCGGTACCTCCGAACGCCTCACCGCGGCCTCGTTCAAGAAGTACCAGGCCCAGAACAAGCTCGTTGTCGCCTACGCCATCCCGCCGGCCGACGTCGCCATGGCGGCATCGGCCGGCTGGACCATGGTCGGTTCCGACGCCATCCCCGAGTCGAGCAACAACAACCACCCGAGGGCATCGGGGTGCTTCGCCCGCCTCATGGGCCCCTACGTCCGCGACCTCGGTGTGCTCACCCTGGAACAGGCCCTCGCCAAGGCCACCATCGTCCCCACCCGCCGGGTGGAGAAGCAGGTGCCGATGATGCAGCGCAAGGGCCGCATGCAAATCGGGGCCGATGCCGATGTCACGGTGTTCGACCCGGCCACGATCGCCGACACGTCGTCCGTCGAGACCCCGGCCAGCATGTCGGCCGGGGTCGATCACGTCCTGGTGATGGGCGCCGTGGTGCTGTCGCCGACCGGCGTCGACAAGAGCGTGCGTCGCGGCCAGCCCATCAAGGGAGAACCGCGGTAGCCGATCGTCGCGATCCGGGCGGGCCGGAGGCGTCAGCCCCTAACGTCACCCGGTGATGGTGAAGGTGAGCCCGGGCCGGGCCGCGGAGTTGCGCGATGCCGTGCTCGACGCCGGGGTCGCCGAACTTGCTCGGGTCGGCGCGGCCGAGGTGGCGGTCACAGAAGTGGCCCGACGGGCCAGGGTGGCCACCAGCGTCGTGTACCGCCGATTCGCCACGAAGGAGATCCTGCTCGAGGCGGTGGCCGCCGAACGCCTCGAACCGACCGTGGGACGCTGGCTCGATCGGCGCATCAGCGCCTTCGGGAACGTCGATGTACCGGGCCGCACCTCACCGCCGAGGGAACACCGCGCCGCCTGGTCCCAGCTGCTGCTCGCCGCGCCGTGGCCCGGCCCGGCCCGCGGCCCGGCGCAACGCTGCGTCGCCGTGCGAGCTGCGCCGTACGAAGAGGCGTCAGCGCTGGTGGCCATCGACCTCGGTTCGTGGCTGCTGTCGAGCGGATTGGCACGACGAGAACCGCCCGGCGTGACCCGCACCCCGTTGTCGGGCTCGGCCCTCACCATCGTTGCGACCGATCCACCTGCTCCTTCGGGTGCGGCCCGAACCGATGCGCTCGGCCGGGCCCTCCTCGTGGCCACGGCGACCACCGTCGCCGAGATGGGCTACGCCGAGTCGTCGGTGCACGGCATCGCCGAGCGAGCCGGCACCAGCACGGGTGCGATCTACAACCGTTTCTCGGGCAAGGGCGGTCTGCTGGCCGAGTGCCTCCGAGCGGGCACCGACATCGATCACACCGCCACGGTCGGGGAAACCAGGGCGTCGGCCACCCGCATGGCCGTGCAGGTGGAGGCTCTCCGTGTCGCCACTCGCGACGCCGAGGTCGCGGCGGCGGTGGCGGCTACCGCAGGCCGAGCCCTGACCCGCCGGGCGGCGCTGGTGCGGGCCGCCGGTCGCGACGGTTCATCGGACCCGGGGACCAGTGCCCGGGTCACCGCCTGGCTGCTCACCGCGTCCGAGCTGGGCGGGTGGGTCGTCGGACTCATTCGTCCCGGCCTCAGCGAACCGACGGGAAACTGACGGTAACGTCAGTCTCCGCTGAGCACAGGGGGAATCCGTGGGGGACGACACATTGGCCGGGCTCGACGCCTGTGGACAGGCCGAGCTGGTGCGTACGGGTCAGGCCTCTCCGGCCGAGCTGGTCGACGCCGCCATCGACCGGATCGAGGCGGTGAACCCCCGACTCAACGCCGTGATCCACCAACGCTTCGACCGAGCCCGCGCCGAAGCGCGAGGACTGCTTCCCGACGGGCCCTTCCGAGGTGTGCCCTTCGTCCTCAAGGACCTCGGGATGCGCAGCGCCGGCGACCCCCTTCATTCTGGCACCTCGTTCCTGAAGGCCATCGGGTACACGCCGAGCGTCGACGACACCCTCGTCACCCGGTTCCGCCAGGCCGGCCTGGTGTTCGTCGGGCGCACCAACACCCCCGAGTTCGGCACGACGATCACCACCGAACCCCACTCCCACGGACCCAGCCGCAACCCGTGGAACACCGACTGTTCCACGGGGGGTTCCTCGGGTGGCAGCGCGGCGGCGGTGGCGTCGCTGATGGTCCCGGCCGGCCACGCCTCCGACGGTGGTGGGTCGATCCGCATCCCCGCCAGCGAGTGCGGTCTCGTCGGCCTGAAGCCCACGCGGGCCCGCACCACCCTCGGGCCGGATCTCGGCGAGTCCTGGGCCGGGGCGACGGTCCACGGCGTCCTCAGCCGGACGGTGCGCGACGCCGCGGGGCTCCTCGATGCCATTGCCGGGCCGGCTCCCGGCGACCCCTACGCCGCGCCGGAACTGCTGCGCCCACTGGCCGAGGAGGTCGGCGCCGACCCCGGCGTGCTGCGCATCGGGCTGCTCGATCATCCGTTGTTCCCCGGCGTCGCCGGCCACCCCGACACCGCGTCCGCCGTGAACGAAGCCGGCCTGCGCCTCGAGCACCTGGGCCACCATGTCGAACCGGCCCACCCCGAAGCTCTGGGCGACCCCGACTTCTCCCGCGCCTTCATCACCATCCTCGCCGCCAACCTGGCCACCGACCTGGCCGAATGGGTGAACGTGATCGGGCGCCCGATCACCGCTGACGACATCGAACCGACCAACTGGGCCTTCGGCGAACTCGGCCGGTCGATCGATGCCACCACCTACCTCCAAGCCACCCGCTGGCAGGCCCGGTGGACGCGCCGGATGGCCGAGTGGTGGGTCGACGGCTTCGACGTGCTCTGCTGCCCGGTGATCAACGGACCACCGCCACCCATCGGCTGGCTGTCCGACCCCGTCGAGGGAACACCGCGGGTCACGGCGCTGATGCAGTACACGTCGCAGTTCAACGTCACCGGCCAGCCCGCTCTCTCGCTGCCGCTGACGTGGAACGACGAAGGCCTCCCGATCGGGGTGCAGTTCGTGGCCGGGTTCGGCCGCGAGGACGTGTTGATCAGGCTGGCATCGCAGCTGGAGACGGCCGTCGACTGGCCCAGCCGGATCCCACCCGTCCACGCCTGACCATCGGGGCGGCACCGTGCTCGCTCACCCGTGGCGGGCCACGATGGCCGCCACCCCGGCGGCGAACCGCTCGACGTCGTCGACGGTGGTGGCGAAGCTGGTCATGGCCCTCACCTCGTGACGGGCCCGGTCCCACTCCCACACGAACGACCAGTCCTGCAGCTCGGCGACGGCCGCCGCTGACGGAAGACGTAGGAACACCGCGTTGACCTCCGGGCGTGCGCACAGCTCGACGCCCGGTACCGAGCCCAGCCGCTCGGCCAGCTCCGCCGCCATGGCGTTGGCGTGGGCGGCGGTGCGCAACCACAGGTCGCCGGTGACCAGGGCCTCGAACTGGGCTCCCAGATAGCGCATCTTCGACGCCAGCTGTGCGCCCTGCTTGCGCACGAACGGAAGACGACCGGCCAGCTCGGG
>Ga0105047_10002817_pt1 | contig 30879 bp, 24 predicted proteins | sample MAT04_FD_78384 | JGI IMG/M metagenome (GOLD analysis project Ga0105047, IMG submission 78384) | Freshwater microbial communities from Lake Fryxell liftoff mats and glacier meltwater in Antarctica - MAT-04 (megahit assembly) | ecosystem: Environmental > Aquatic > Freshwater > Ice > Liftoff... | reverse complement strand
TTACCGCATACGGCACAAAACAGTTCCTGAGATCACACGCGTCCAACCCCGCCTGCTGCGCCCTTGGCGAACAGATCCGACACAGAAATTCTTTTCCTAGGATCCATCCAACCTACGCCTCGTCTTCCATTTTATCGGCTCACCTTACTTCCGGTAGGTCAGGAGTTCTGAAGTTGGACTTGTGGTCTGCGCGACGGTTGTGTGCCCACGGTTCCTCCGATAAAGCAGCGCTCAAGCTGGATTTCACCTCCGGCGACAAGCATGTCGAGATTGAGGAAAGTCACATGACGGGCTTTCAACACGCAGTTTTTCGAGACAACCATTTCGCTCGGGCTGTGTTCACGACGGATGAGCACATTATCCAGTGTGAGACGGGAGGGTGTCTCTGGCTTGTTGCGGCCTTGCAGGTAGAGCGATTTTGCGGCACTGGAAATGATCACCGAGTCGCGGATCGAATAGTCTCCTGTATCCAAAAAAAAGTGGTCAAAGCCGATGCAGTCGCGGATCGTTACGTTCTGGTATTCCGTTTTGCTGCTACCTGTGTCGCAGATCCCGGTTGCGTTGCCCGTGGAATTGAAGCCATCCACGCGATACTGACACACGCCGTGCGCGCTGATTCCGTCATCACCGCAATTGATCGCCTGAATGTTTTCAAAAACCACCTTCTTGCAGTCGGAGAGATTAAAGCCGTCATTGTAAGGGCGGGTGGACGTGATGTTTTTGATCACGAGATGGGACGAAGAGCCGTGGATCAGGACTCCCGCCTGCCTGATGGGAAATTCGATTGTGGCATCCGACAGTGAGCGCCCTGCTTGCAGGCGCAGCCAAAATGAACCTTTGATATAGCCTGGAGACGCAGTTTGAGTGTGGGCGTCGTCTTTTACAAAAGTCCACTCTCCGGACGCCAAAGTCTCCGGGGATTTGAGTGGTGCGCTTTCTCCTTTGGAACAGCGATTCATTCGGTTCAGCTTGCCATCGAAGACGAAGAACCAGCGCTGAATGATCGCGTCGGTTAATGGCATTAAGTCATTATTGCGAAACAAGCCCGGCTCCACTTCTGTCCAGGTATTGGCGTCCAGCGGGTCGCATCCGTCTAGAATCGCACCATGCCCATCCAGTATGATGGGTTTTTCTGGCTCGCCTGATTTATCAAAAAACGCTGCCCAGTCGCGATATACGAACGCCTCGGCGCAGGCGTCTGTCTTGCGGCCTTTGAGATGAATGGTGTCGCCCGGCTGGGCGAGGCGGATCGCTTGGGTAATGGTCTTCACCGGGTTTACTATGCCGTCGTGCGTATCAATCCCGGCGATGGGGTCCACATGCAGATCGTTTCCGAATACGCCAACATTCATTGCCAGGAAAAGACTAACGATCAGCGGACTAGAGGAGGAGATCATATGTTTTGACCGATAATAACTTCAGGAGTAGTCCACGGAAAACGCGGAATTACACAGAAAGAAGCTGCATGGAAACAGGGTTTATTTTAAAACTTGGAAATTGCATTGGGTCCGCGAAACACGCTAATCACGCGGGAAAAAAGCATTTAGCAGACTGCTGAAAAAGCCGCATCCCAACTGTGCGATGCAAAATAATTGAAACAGGAATCCATGAATTCAGGAACTAAGACAGTTTGGTTGCAGGCTCCTTCATATTTTTCCTGTCTTCCTGCTTTCTTGAGCGTATTCAATAGGCGCTAGGAAAGGGGTGTCGCTTTCCCAATGGGTGAGCTTCACCCTAGTTTAAATCACTTTCTGTTTCCGTGCTCTTCTGTGTGATCTGTGGACAATAATTTACATCTGGTACCACTCGCCGACACCCGCATCCCACTTAAAGGTGAAAACCTTATGGCTTCCCGCATTAGGCGGGGCACCGTTATTTACTTTATAGGCACTGCCAAAGGTAATGGAGGTAAGGCCGGCAAAATTGCGGACGATAAACGTCACCAACTCACCGTGTTTGGGCACTTGCTGGGGATATTTTGCGTTTGCTGTCGGGTTGTTTACGGTCACGCTGAGCGATGCGGTGTTGCTGGTGATGCGGTAGAGCTTATGCGCGAAATCCGGGGTGATATTACTCTCGTTGTTGAAAGCCTTTTCCTGCTCGGCGAAATCCACGATCTTATGGGAATACTCATCCTGATAGTAACTGACCTTCGATAAATCATTCGTCATTTTCCCGGCTACAAAGGCCGAGATGAAGGGAAGTTTGATGCGTATGTTTTCTCTCGCCGGAACAATCGGATCAAAGTGGAGCCATTCGTAATTCGTGAGGTTGGGGCTGGCCTGGACGATCCACGGCTCATTGATTTCCACATCGAACAAATAGGAGTCTGCCTGAGAACCGAACTCGATCCCGCACACAGCGACTTCGGTGGCGTTATTGATGAAACGCACCCGGTTCGCCCGTAGATGCTGAATGTATTCCATGGAAAGCATTTTGGCTTGCGGGACACTGTTGCCCACGAAGTTGTTACCCAGCTCCATGCTGTCAATTTCCACCAAGTGACAGGGTGTGGTGCCGCGTCCGAAACGCAGATTGTAGTTGTTGGCGGTGACGGAGACGCAGTTGTGAATTTTTACCATCTGCAAGCCCTGGAAATACATGCCTTCGCCGCAGGTGTTCACAAAAACCTTATCTAGAATCGAAACCGTGAGCGGGACGGCTTCGGGCTGGGTGCCGGTAGCGATGAACCCCCATCCGCCGCATTGGAGGATATACAGGTTTTTAAACGTCATGACTTCGCAGCCGCCCGTATCTCCCGGTGTGGTTGCCATGACCCGGATGCCGTCTCCGGCGAGCGCTTTGATTTTCAAATTTTCTAGGGTGGAATTTTGTAACGAGCGTACTTCAATGCCATGCGTGATGGCGTTTGAAGAGACATCTCTGGTGATCGTGAAGCCTCGCAGAAGCGTGTCGTTCATATGGTATCCCGGAGTGCCGGATGTATTCCCATCAATGAAAATAGCCGGTCCAGTGATTCCTGATGGCATGAGGAAGGTCGTATCCAGACCATTCCCGATCATTTTCAAGCCCGAGGAAAACTGCGCGTTTTGTGTATAGGTCAGTGTCTGGGTGAACTTGTAGCTCTTGCTTAGGCGGATGGTGAGGCCTGAGGTTTTGGCGTAATTGATACAGTTTTGCAGGGGCAGATAATCGTCGGCAACCATGTCTCCCACTGCACCCCACCACTCGGGTTGAATTTCCGATTTAACTACCCGCTCGTATCGTCTTGAAGTGGCGACGATCACCATGGCGTTGTCGTCAGTCACATTGGATGCTGCATTGTAGAGGAAAATTCCGCCTTGTTTGTCGGTAAGAATCACCGCTGCCGCCGTTCCCGCCCCGCCGCTTCGAAGCTCGGCGGCAGTCATCTGTTTGATCGTGCTTTGCGCCGAGGCGATGGGACTCAAGAAGGCCAGCCATAGAAATGCGGCGACCAGCGTAGTAAGAGGAATCCTGAGTCGGGACCAAACAAAGGGTTGTCCACGGAACACACGGAAAAGCATGGAAGAAAAGGCAGTAGAACAAAGTTTCAAATCCGCCGCGCCCGTAGTGACCTCTGTGGTTAAAAATTGGTTTTCTTCGCGTCTTTGTGCACTTCGTGGTTTTACATCGTTACGGCTGAGATACATGGGTGTGGATGGTATTTGGGTTTTCATCGAAAAATCATGAGAGGGTTGTTTTTACATTTGGTACCACTCGCCGGCACTGGCATCCCATTTGAAGCGGAATACCTTGTGGCTGCCGGGAGGCGGGAGCGCGCCATTGACGACTTTGTAAGCGCTGCCAAACGTGAGAGACGAAAGCCCTGAGAAATTCCGCACGATAAACGTGATCTCCTCGCCGTGGCTGGGTTTCTGTAATGGATACTTCGCGCTAGGAACCGGGTTTTCAATTGCCACATTCAGCGATGTCGTATTGCTGCTGACTCGGTAGAGCTTGTGTTCGAGGTCGGGGGCGATGCTACTTTGATTCACAAACCCCGCATCCAGGTCGGCGAAATCCACGATCTTGTGGGAATATTCGTCCTGATAGTAGCTGACCTTTGAGATGCTATTGGCGACTTTTCCTGCTAGCAGCGCTGAGAAAAACGGAAGTTTGATCCTGATGTTTTCGCGCGCTGGAACAATCGGATCAAAACGGAGCCATTCGTAATTCGTGAGATTGGTATTAGCTTGGACGATCCATGGTTCATTGATTTCCACATCAAATAGATAGGCATCGGCCTGGGAGCCAAATTCGATGCCGCAGACAGCGACCTCGGTTGAGTTATTGATGAAACGCACCCGGTTTGCCCGCAAGTGTTGGATATACTCCATGGAGAGCATTTTGGCGTTCGGGACATTGTTGCCGACGAAGTTGTTGCCCAGCTCCATGCTGTCAATATCCACCAAGTGACAGGGTGTGGTGCCGCGTCCAAAACGCAGGTTGTAGGTGTTGGCGTTGACCGAAACGCAGTTATGAATTTTCACCATCTGCAGGCCTTGAAAATACATGCCTTCTCCGCAGCTGTTCACAAAAACCTTATCCAGAATGGAGACAGTGAGAGGGACGGCATAAGGCTGGGTACCGGATGCGATGAACCCCCAGCCGCCGCATTGGAGGATATACAGATTATTAAACGTCATTACTTCGCAGCCGCCGGTATCGAGTTCGGTGGTTGCCATGACCCGGATGCCGTCTCCGGGAAGGGATTTAATTTTCAGATTTTCCAGGGTGGAATTTTGCAAGGAACGCACTTCGATGCCGTGGGTGATGGCGCTGGAAATGGGGTCATTGGTAATCGTGAACCCGAGCAGAAGCGCGTCGTTCATATGATACCCCGGAGTGCCGGAGCTGTTGCCATCCAGGAAAATGGCCGGACCAGTGATGCCTGAGGGCATGAGTATGGTGGCGTCCAGCCCTTTGCCGATCATCTTAAGCCCCGCAGAAAACTGTTCGTCGCGGGTGTAGCTGAGGGTCTGCGTGAAGCGATAGTTTTTAGTCAGGCGGATGGTGTAGCCCGTGAGCTTTGCGTAGTTAATACAGGCTTGGAGAGGCTGATAGTCGTCGGCAACCATGTCGCCCACTGCGCCCCACCACTCGGGTTGAATTTCCAAGTTGATCACCCGTTCATAGCGTTTGGTTCCTGCCACAAGAACTACGGCATTGTCATCAAAAGCGACCGAGTTTGCGTTGTAGAGAAACAAACCAGCCTGTCTATCGGTGATCACCACCGCGTCGGCAGTTCCGGCTGAACCGCTCCGAAGCTGTGCGGCAGTCATTTGAAGTGTGCCGTCACTTGGTGGTGGTGGACGGGTGATTTGCGTGCGGAAAACTGCGGAGGTTTTGCCGGAAATTGGAAGCGCCAGCTTAACCAGCTCGGAGGTTCCGTCATCGGCGATAATCTGCTCGGTGAATCCAGCGGTGCTCCACATGCCCGTGGGGCTGGCGGCCCACTCGCTGGTGATGGCGAGTTCGTTGAGGGCCATTTTTCGACGGAAATAAGTGTGCACTAAGTTGCCGCCTTCAATTTCCATCGTGGCGGGAGAGAGGTCGGGTTTTGTCGGATCGAGCCCAGTCGCATATTCGACAAGACTGGGAACGCGGTCGTTGTCGCCGTCTTCCAGATCATCGCCTGGGCCTGAGAGATCCGGGCTTCCGTAGTACTGCAATCGCCAAGCGGCGCTGTCTTGTGGCGGGGTGTTGATTCTGAGTCGGATTCCAAAAGCGAGGTCTGAGTTGTTGGGGCCGGTCTGATGCACTTCCGCCGCGAGCACATTCTCGCATTGGATAAGACCGGTCGCGGTTCCGGTCACCGCATTCAATTCCTGCACAGCGTCTCCAACCGAACGGTTTGCCGGGTTGTCCTAGGCTCCCGGTGTGTGAAAGGAGGAGCCGATCAGATTGCCGTTCAGATAATAAGTGACGCCGTCGTCAACGATCTGATCAAGGGAGAACGTGCAGCCTGCTGTGGGTTGATCAAACGTGAAGGTCATCCTGAAAAGGTAAGTCAATGGAGTGGACCCAGCGCTTCCAATCACCGTGCGGATACCCGGGGAAGGGAGGATGGCCGTGTCGAACCCCAGCAAGCCATAGCCGGTGCTCCATGCCGAATCATCAAACGTCTGATCGCGCCAGCTCGTGCCTGGATCTACGGATGGAACCGAATATTTCCAGACCGCGCCGTAGTTAATCACTGTCGATTGCGCCGCGAGTTTGTTTGTGGAAACCGCGAAGGCAAACAGCAGGGCAAAGAGAAGGATTGATGCGAGCCTGCTGTAAAGTTCCAGGAGGAAGCTTTTATGATGCATGAAATAGAAGGGGGAAACCTGAGAGGGGGGATGGAGCGAGTAGAAGCTCAATCTAAATTGGATAAACATTCCGTCAATTTGATGGCCTCTACCCCAACATGTAAGCTTTGGGCTTTTCCCAATATGATTAGCAGCCGGAAAGTTTTAAAGACTGTTGAAATGCCTGTAGAAGTAATCAAACAGTGTCTTGCAACTCCTCGGCCGGGTAGCTCCAGATTTCGCTGAGCGTGGGATGGTAATGCGGGATGGCTGCCAGTTGTGTGGCGGTGGAGCGGAAGTGCATGGCGACCACTATTTCATGAATGAGATCCGAAGCGTGCGGACCTACTACCGCGCCGCCCACAATTTCCCCACTGTTGTTGACGATGAGTTTCACGAAGCCATCGGTTTCACCCATACACATGGATTTGCCGTGGTCGTTAAAAGGGTATTGTGCGTTACGCACCGGCAGGTTTTGCTCTGCAGCTTCCTTTTCGGTGAGCCCTACTGCGGCGACTTGGGGCTCGCTGAAGACTACGAAGAGCTTGAGGCGATAGTCGGTTTCCCCCAGTGTTTCGTTGGTTGTCTTGATGATGCGCTCTGCATTGCGGGCGGCAATCTCCCCTTGCTGAATCGCGATATGAACGACCTCGTAGGGGCCGGCGACATCGCCTGCGGCAAAAATATGCGGCTGTGTGGTCTGCTGGGTGGATTTTACAGTAAGATAATTTACATCCGCAATTCCGGCGTTTGCGAGTTGCAGGCCGTCTAGATTCGGGACGCGTCCAAGGCATTGTACAATCTCGGCCGACTCCACGATTTTGGATTCGCCTTCATGGATAAAGACGATCCGCTTGCCGTCCCCATACTTTTCAGCCCGTTCGAGTTTCGTATTGGTAAAGACGACGATTCCGCGTCTGCGCAATCCATCTGCAAGCTCCGTGGTAACATCGACATCCATTTCCTTTAGAAGCTGAGCGCTACGCTGGATCAGTGTCACTTTCGATCCGAGTCCATTGTAATAAGTGGCAAGCTCCACAGCGATGGCGCCGCCGCCAAGGACAATGACCGAGGGGGGGATGATTTCCGAATCCAGCACGTCGTCGGAAGTCATGTAGCCGATTTCAACAAGGCCAGGAATCGCCGGATGCGAAATGCTGGAACCTGTGGAGAGCAGAAATGCCGTCGCTTGGACGACCCTGGTTTCGCCACCATCCAGGGGTTCGATGGTGAGCGTGTGGGTGTCCACAAACGAGGCGCGCCCACGAATGAGATCGAACTTGCCACTTTCCAGTTGTTCGCGACGGTATCCGGCGAACTCTTCGATGAGCTTGCGTTTGCGGGCGATGATTTCTTTTCCGTTTACTGAGAAATTTTCAGCGCGTAATCCGAACTTGCTGGCGTGACGGATGATATGTGCCCGGTGTGCGGATTCCAACAATGTCTTGCTGGGCATGCAGCCACGCAGAATGCAAAGCCCGCTCATTTCTTTTGCGGATTCAATCACAGCTGTGCGTAGGCCGAGGCTATTTGCAGTCCGGGCTGCGGCGTAACCCGCGCTACCGCCGCCAATGATGATAAAGTCGTAGTCCATGGAATTTTTGATGGTTAATTTTTGATGGTTGATTGAAACGGCAGTCGTTGTGTCTGTCTTATAATCGCAACTCGGGAGGGAGATGATCGCCGGGTTGTTAGTGATAGCCTATGTAAATTGTCCGCAGTTTTTGAGTGAAGGGATTAATGGGGGAGACCAAGGCAGAAGGAAAAGGGAGGAAGGATAAAGGGCGTGGCGCGAAGCGCTTGGTAAAAAGTGAGGGCTAATTACAGGACTGGTGGGGCCTTTTTGTGTATCAATCAAGGAGACGAGACGACAGATCATATCCTTTGCGTCTTGGCAGCTTTTTGCGAGAAGTCTGCTGCGAATTACATTCACAACACGAGCGTTCTTGAATGGAACGTCGCAAGTTTTGGAGTGCGTTGTGGAGCGCAGCGGAGCACCACTTTGGATGGTGGTATAATTCCGCGTGAAGGAGGAGAGGATGCGAAGGATTTGGATTTCAATACCCCCCAATCAAACCCAAGCGCCTCGCGCCACACCCTCTATTTATCCTTCCTCCTTTTCTCCTCTTACTTTTCCTTTCCCGTTACCTCGTAAAGCTTGTAGCGCTGCTGGGTGAAGAGCGTCATGCTGGCGGGAGAGTCGGGCGCGCCAGTGCCACCAAGCTGGATGACGAGACCGAGCTGTTCCGGGCGAATCCATTTCAAGAATTTTGGGGCGCCGAATGGGGACTCTGCCAACACATTGCCAAGGGCGTCTTCGGACTCAGGGAGATCTAGCAGTTTTTCCGCGCCGACTACTGCAGGGTAGCGCCTTGCGGCGTCAGGATTGCTTTGCGCTTCGGCATAAGGTTCGTCGTGGATGATCACCCATTTCACGCCGCGTTTCTGTAAGATGACGCCTGCTTTCTCCGGATCAAGTGCGGTGAGGAAATGCGCGGTGTCCACGATGCCGGGGAGGCTCTGGTGGCTGCTGCCTGCAACGCCCGGTTGACCCGACCAGTAGGCGATTTCGGGGCAAAGCCACCATGGCGCGAGAAAGGGCTGCTTTTCCTTCGAGGCAATGCGGACGGCGATGTTGCGCAAAGCCGCATGGCTGGCGCGTTGCTCGTTGCGTTGCCCGGCTACAACCTGGGTGGGATGCAGCCATCGACTCCATTCTCCCGTCAGAGGTAGGAGGGAAAGAATGCCTACCGTCCATGCAAGCCAGCTGCGCTTAAAGACGTCGAACATCCAAGGAATCGATAATGCTAAAATGGACGCGGCAAAATAGCCCCAGCGCAATTGCCAGATCGAGAGACTGAGCGTGATGAAAAAGAGCGCAAAAAGTCCGGCAGCACGGCGGTCAGTTCGGGCGCGAATACCAAGGAGAATAGGTGCACCAACCCAAAGCACCCCAAACCAGAACCAGATGAGTTTTCCTTTAAGCGACAGCGCTTTGAGCTCCCCGATATTTTCCGCCCAGATGGCGAAGTATTTTTGCAGTGTGGAATCCGGCCATTGAATCCGCCATCCATCGACTAGGAGCATTGCGAGACAGACCGAAGCAAACGCAGCCCAGCGCTCTTTTTCTTTAAAAACGGCGGCGCCTCCCGTGCAGCGCAGCGCCATGACGCAGACAAATAAAATCAGCGGTTCATAGAGCGATACCCACAAGGAAAGGCCCCACGCCATACCGCAGAGAATCCGCCACAGCCGTTTATTCTCCGAGACGCTGGCCAGTTCGCAGGACAGTGCAACGGTGAGTGTGAAAATGAGGAGCGATTGATGATCGGGCCGCCCGAGCTGCGTTCCGAAAACCAGAATGGGACTGATTGCGAAAAAGAGAACCATCAGCGCGCGATACTTCAGACGGAGGCGTCCGCCCCACCACCACAGCCATGCGGAAGTGAGCACACCCAGCAGCGGGGAGACGATTGCGCCTGCAAGGTCGAGCGTATGGCTTTTTAAAAGACTGTTTTCGCCCGCAAACGAAAGACAGCCATCCAGTGCGCTCTTCAGCCCGACGATCAGCCAGTCTAGCGGCACTGTCGTGTGGGGAGTGACGCCATAGGGCCAGTTTTCAAACTCATGTTGTCGGATGATCCATTGTCCCTCCGTCACGAGCTTGGCGCGTGTCATCCGTGAATAACAGTCGCCGTCTATAAAATAGATCCCACCGTCGTGAAAAATCTCCCGCCAGTTGTGGGCGCGCGCCATGAAGGTCAGAGCCAGTAGCACACCAAGCAGCAGCCAGGACAGCCCGCGCCTGAAGATTCCCCTTGCTCCGGTCATAGCGTTTTACTCTGCATCTTTTACACAGCGAAAGCCGACATAGCAGGCGGTGAAATCCGGTGTCGCCTTGTCCCGTGCGGCACAGCGGAAATCATTACTTTCCACGGTGCTGAGCCAGGAGCCGCCGCGCACAACGCGCTTGGAAACGCCCGGTTCGGCGGGGTCCAGGCTGGAGTCCGGTCCTTTCGGGTTTCTATGGATCGCCCGTTCCGGATCCCGCGCGATCTGCGCGTAGTAATCGTTCTGGTACCAGTCCGCACACCACTCCGCGACATTCCCGGCGAGATCATGGACGCCGAAGTTGTTTTGGACATAGGAGCCGACAGGAGCCAGTTCTTTAAAACCATCCAGTGCGGTATTGCCGTCCGGAAACGATCCTTGCCAGATATTTGCAAGCCAGCGCCCGCGCGGATTGAGCTCCCGCCCCCACGGATAGATGCTGATGAGCGTGGCGCTGTGCGCGGCGTATTCCCATTCCGCCTCGGTCGGAAGACGTTTTCCAGCCCATTTCGCAAAAGCCAGCGCGTCGTCCCAACTGACATGCACGACAGGCAGTTTTTCGCGTCCCTTGATGTTTGAGCCGGGGCCTTCGGGCTGCCGCCAGTTTGCGCCTTTGGTGAAAACGAAAGCCGGATTTTTGGAAGTATTGCCGGGAACCGGGGCAAGGCAGATCGAGCCGATTTCTCCTGTCTGCAGAAGCACACCGCTCATGACTCCGGCAGAACGCGGTTTTTCAGCAGTGGTGACATGACTGGTTTCCGCCACGAAACGTGCAAACTCGGCGTTGGTCACCTCGCTGCGATCCATCCAGAAGTTGGAAACCTTCACGTCATGCATGGGCTTTTCGTCCAGCGCACCGTCCTGCGAACCCATCGTCACTCCGCCTCCTCGCACAAACACCATTTCACCCGCACCCGAGCGCTGCTCCCTGAGGCGCGTATCGCGCTCGCGCCCGATGCGGCGGTATTCAGGCACCATCCACACAATCACCAAGATGAGTGCTGCAAGAAAAATCCCGACGCCGATCAGTCCTGTGCGCTGGGTGGGCGTCATGGCGTGGACTCCCTATGCAACAACGCTGTAGTCAAAAATGGTATCCTGGAATCAGTCATATGCGTTAACCCGGTTCGTCCAGCCTTTCAGCCATTGCGACTCGTCTCTCGGGGCGTTTTTGACGCGCCTAGTTAAAACCCGCGCTGCTGCTGTGCCGAATTCTTTTACGGGATTCGCACCGCTTTTCATGTCTTGCAACACTTGCATGAGTCCCCATCCTTCTCCCTTGTAGCGCTCTTTTGGATTGGTGCCTTCGCCTTTGAAATTGACGTAATCGATGAGCGCGAAAGTGCCTTTTCCCGAGGCGGAGAGTTTTTGGAACTGCGCCTGAATATGATCGCGATCTCCGGCGGGCGCGGCGGAGCTAATCTTGGGGAGAGATTGATTCATTCGCTGTGCGAGAAAACGGCTTTGTTCCACGATGGTGGAGGCCAGCAGCTTGCGGAGTCCAGTCATGCGTGCGCTGTTGATTTCTGCCGTAAATTCACTGCGCGAGCTCCACGGACTGGGTCCCGAAAGCCAGTCCGGGACTGAGACGCCTTGTGATTTTAAAAACACGACCAGCTTGGGGAAGCTCTCCTCGAACGGCCCGCGCTTTCCTTTGGGATACCAGATGAAATGCCCGATTCCGAGCGAAGGGAAGTCCTCTCCTGCGTTCCACGAAGTGAGACCGCTCACCGTGCCAGCACACTCGTTTTGCCATACTTTTTTACCGATGGAGTCGAGCTCCTGATTGGTCAGTGCCATCGCTTGGGACGTGAAGAATCCGGTAAGTGCGATGATGTAAAAAAGAATACGCATCTTGTGGAGATGACGCCTCGTGAATGAAATCGCAATGCAAGAAATACCGGAAACGGAAGTAGGCAAGGAGACTTGATTGGACCGGGTGGGCGCGATGGACTGATGTCCTTTCTCCTTGCGTCCTTGTCCTTTTTCCTTCGCGGATGCGCGGCTTGTGCCTTGACTCCAAGAACTCGCCTTTTAGTCTGCGCGCACTTTTTTCCTATAAACACTTATGTCATTAAATATCCCTGCTCTCACCCGTGTCGCCAATGAATCCAGAGGTCTCTCGATGGACGCCGTCCATGCCTGCAACTCAGGCCACCTCGGTCTGCCTCTCGGCTGTGCGGAAGTCGGTGCGGTGCTTTTTGGTCACGCTCTGACTTATAATCCAGCCGATCCGAAATGGCTCAATCGCGATCGTTTCGTGCTCAGCGCGGGCCACGGCTCGATGTTTCTTTACTCATGGCTTCACCTCAGTGGATACGCGAGTGTGGATCTGGAGCAGGTGAAAAACTTCCGCGCTCTTGGCTCCCACACGCCGGGGCATCCTGAATTTCATGAGACACCTGGTGTCGAGGCGACCACAGGACCACTCGGGCAAGGCATCGCCAACGGTGTCGGCTACGCAGTCTCTCAGAAAATGGCGGCGGCTACTTACAATACCGCTGAACACACGATTTTCGACAACCATATCGTCGTGCTGGCTGGTGACGGATGTATGCAGGAAGGTGTTGCGATGGAGGCGGTTGGCTTCGCGGGACATTTCAAGCTCGATAACCTCGTCGTCATTTATGATGCGAATGATGTCACGCTCGACGCCATGGCGGATGCCTCGCAGAGCGAAGACGCAGGGAAGCGTTTTGAAGCGATCGGTTGGAATGTGCAGACCGTGGACGGGCACGATTGCACGGCATTCCTCTCCGCTTTTGAAAAGGCAAAGGCAGCGACCGGCAAGCCACAATTGATTATTGCCAAAACGCTCATCGGAAAAGGGATTCCTGAGGTTGCAGGTACCGCCAAGGCGCACGGTGAAGGCGGGGCAAAGTTTGTGGATGCGGCACGCAAGAACCTCGGTTTACCCGAGGGTGAACATTTCTTTGTAAGCGCTGAGACGCGCGCTTATTTCGCCGAACATGGTAACCAACTTGCAGCAAAGCAGTCTGCATGGCAGGGCACGTTCAGTGCATGGCAGGAGGCAAACGCTAAGCTTGCGGCGCAGTTGTCCGCTTCTATTAAAGACGAAATTCCCGCCGATCTGCTTTCACGCATTCCAGAATTCCCAGCGGATGCAAAAATTGCCACCCGCAAGGCAGGAAGCGATGTGTTGCAGCCAATCGCCGATGCAGTCCCGAACCTGATCGGAGGAAGCGCCGATCTTTACGGCTCCACGCTCAATTACATCAATTCCAGCAAGGATTTTACTCCGTCAAACTGGACAGGACGTAACATCCGCTTCGGTATCCGTGAGCACGGTATGGCGGCGATCATGAACGGGATCGCTTACGATGGGATTTTTCGTGCGAGCGGTGCGACCTTCCTGGTGTTTGCAGATTACTGCCGGGCTTCCATCCGTCTGGCTGCGCTGAGCGGTCTGAATACGATCTATATTTTCACCCACGACTCCGTCGGCGTCGGCGAAGACGGTCCGACCCATCAGCCCGTGGAGACAGTCAGTGGATTGCGTGTGATCCCGAATCTGGATGTGATCCGTCCCGCCGATCCGGAGGAGACAGCCGGTGCATTTGCTGCGGCCTTGCTGCGCAAAGAAGGTCCGACCTTGCTCGCTCTCAGCCGCCAGGTGTTGCCAAATCTGACCGAGGTTCCTGTGCAAATCCGCCGCGAAGGTGTCGCCAAAGGTGGATACATCGCGCTGAAAGAAACCGGACCGCTTCAGGCAATTATCATGAGCTCAGGCAGTGAGTTGCAGCACGCTTTCGCTGCTGCAAAAGCAATCGGCGCTGGAGTCCGTGTTGTCAGCATCCCGAGCTTCCTGCGTTTTGATCAACAACCACAGGCTTATAAGGACGAAGTATTGCCGTCTTCCTGTCGTAAGCGCGTCGCGATCGAAGCGGGAGTCAGCGGCCTTTGGTGGAAATACGTAGGTCTCGACGGAAAAGTCATCGGGATCGATCGTTTCGGCATCAGTGCTCCAGGCAACAAAGTGATGGAAGTTCTTGGAATCACTTCCCAAGCTGCGACCGATGCTGTGAAGAGTCTGATTGGCTAAAATAACTCGTGAATCCAACGGTTTGCTTCAGGTGACTGTTTAAATCACCAAGTTACCGCCAATTCCAAAGGGCTGGAGGACCGGATGTCGTTGAGATTAAAGAGTAAGATTTTGTCCCAGCGAAATACGTCACTGTGTATTTCAACAGCCTACTAACCCGGGGGTGTCGGCGTTGGTAAGGCCATCGGTTAAATTGCCGCTGATCTGAATCACGTGAATGAGAAATGATTTCAGCGGCAAAGCGCAATTCCAATCAAAACGCTGCGTTCCGCGTGTAAGTTGCGTTGCCGCCGGGATGGTTGCCTGCAATGCAAACCGGCTCGTTGTTGAAGCAATCAAACGTCACGGTTTTTCCGCCGCCTAAATCCACGGTGACTGTTTCACCGCCACGCGGTGCGCGTGGGTTGGTGTAATAGAGACCGAAACCGTTTCCATTCTGTGAAACTTTGCACCAGCCGCGGAAACCAGCCGCAGCTTCCAGGATGGATGATTCGCTCGGCCCGGGTTCGATCCAGGCGCCGTTGCCGATCTTGAATCGTTTGAACTGAAAGTTTTCTCCTCCTGCGGCAATCATCTCGCCGTAAAACTCGGCGGCGACAATCGGGGCGCTGAAAATTCCCTGGGGCCGTTTCGGCATGGTGGGCTTGCTTGCTTTTAGTGGAGCTGGTGCGGTGTTGAACGGTTTCCAGATGTCGGCGGGCATATATTGGCCGGTGTAATCCGACTCAACCTTGTCAGGATTCGCGTCCGAATAGGCGAGGCCATCCTCCCACACATAAATTCCGCCGTTGGTTCCCGCTAAAACGAAAGTGTTGAGACATAGGCTCACGAATGTGTCGAAAGAAAGCGCGCTGTGACTGTGCTGGTAAAGTTTGCCCGCGGTCATGTTGTGCTCGAACGGAAACAAGTTTTTACCAAGGCCGGTCGGGTTGTCCGCTATAAAGGGCCAGACGAAAGTGTAGGCTCCCAGTGTGTATCCCGGATCGCCCCAACCTTCGCACGCCTTTTGCAGGCGCTGAATTCCATAGGCCTGCTGGTAGAGCAATTTGTCGGAATGCACATGCGGATAGACCTGATAAATGGGCATCACATACTTGGAAACGGCGAGGTCGAACCACCATAGTCCGGAGCGCGCATTCGCGGCGGTGGCGATGGCGTTCCTGTTGGCGGGGGTGTTGGGATTCCATGCGCCGCCACCGGGTTGGAACGACTCAAACGAATCGAATTTCGCTTCGTAGCTTCCGATGAGAATTGGACGCGGATTCATCGTCGCAGCCTTGTCCCGCATTCCCTCGTAGATCCACCGATACTGGTTGCTCTGTGTGTGAACGAAGCCGTCAAGTTCCTGTGCAGAATAGCCTTCGTTGTATTGATCGCCCGTGAGGCCGACTACTGGCGTGACATTGCGTCCGAAATGGTAGCATTCCGCCTGTGTCCATTGCGTTACAGGCTTCCCAAGGGTCGCAGTGTGGGGGCCTGTCTCATGGGTGCCGGGGAGTAGCAGACGGCGGGTCGATGGCACGGCGCCATCGACTTGCGGGACATATTGGAAACCGCGCGCGGAGAGGTCGGACCAGGTCAGTCCACTGGAGCGTGTCGTTACGCCAAGCTTCTTCGTGCCTTGTGAAAACTTCACGAGGTTGCCGGTCTTTTCCTTTATAGGGATCCAGTCCGTGCTTTTCGCCGTTTGCTGCACCAGTCTTCGCATCGCCGGGACCTGTCCCAGTGCGCCACTGGCGGTGAAAACGATCAGAAAGAGGGGTAGTAACTTTTTCATGATTATCGGGTTCCGGTGTAAATTTCAGCAGCGCCTCCGAGTTGTGGGATGAGGTAATCGTTTCCATCAGGCCCGTCATCCCAGTTATAAAATTCGGAACCCCGTGCGATCACTTTGACAATGGTTAGATTCGTATAGGGCTGGAAAGTGCCCGCGTTTTCCAGCTCCCCGGTGTAAGTCGTTTCATTGATGATGTAGTATTTGTTGTAACCTGCGGGAACGGCCGTTGCCACAGTGTCACGAATTTTAACGGTGCCATCGGGCTGTGCCAGAAAGACGATGGCGATGGACTCGGGAGCCTGGTAGGTGCCAAGAGCGCGGCGGACCGTGGAGCCGGTCGGGGCAGGGGGAGCGGCTTGTGTGGTGGCTGTGGCTTGTGCTGAATAGGGAGATAAGCCCGCGGCGTTGCTGGAAATGATGCGGTAGGTAAATGCGGTTGAGGACGGGAGATTCGGGTCCTGGTAAGTGGTCGAATCCGGCGGCATGCTCGCAATTTCCGCAAACGCTCCGCTGCCGATTTTACGCTCGATCCGGTAGATCAGCTCGCTGTTGGATGCATCGGTCCATGCGAGACTGATTTGATTTTGCGAAATCGCCGTGGCGGTAAATCCGGTGAGGACTGCCGGGACGCCCGACGTCACGCGCGACTCTGCGGAGTAGGCCGAATCACCGGCGGCGTTACTTGCGCGAATCCGGTAGATGTAAGTAATACCGCTGGTGACGGTGTCGACATACGTTTCTGCATTTGCACTGACTGTGGTGAGTTGGGCGAATGAGCCTCCGCTGATTCTACGTTCGATTTTAAACATTGTCTCATTGTCGGAAAGTTCGTTCCACGTGAGAGTGATCTGTGAGCTGCTGGAAACCGTCGCGAGAAGCGAATCTGGCGCGAGCGGTGGACCGGCAGTGGTGCGTGTCTCGGCGGAATAGCCTGAATCGCCGATGACGTTCGTGGCCCGGACGCGGTAAACATAATAAACCCCGGAAGAAGCGGTCGTGTCTTGATAGAGGGCGACATTGGTGGCGGTGGTGCCGATCTGTGCGTAACTCCCGCCGCTGATCCGGCGCTCAATCTTAAAGCCGCTTTCGTTGGTGGAATTGTCGGTCCAAGTCAGATCGAGCCGCGAGGCGCTGCCGACTATGACGAATGCATCGGAAGGATCGGCGGGTACTGCGGTTGCGATGCGCAGTTCGGGAGAGAAAGCGGAATCGGCGACGACATTTGTAGCTCGCACGCGATAGATATAAGTGATCCCTGCATTCAGCCCGGAATCTTGAAAGGACGTGCTATCGACGCCGCGCGTTGCGATTTCTGCAAAAGTGCCGCCGCTCGGACGCCGCTCGATTTTGAAGCCGCTCTCATTGTTCGCGTTGTCCGTCCAGTTAATCGTGATCTGCGTGCCTGAGACGATCGTACCTCTCAAGTTAGTCGGAGCCATGGGTGGCGCCAGAGTCGTGGCGCTTACCTCACTGGTATAAGCGCTGTCGCCTGCGGAATTGTTGACGCGAACCCGGTAAGTATATGTCGTCTCGGTGCTCAGGCCTGTGCTGCTGAAAGAAGGAGTGTTTGCACTCGCAATGCCGATTTGCACGAAACCTCCGCCGCCCGTCTTGCGTTCGATCCGGAAATTGGTCTCATTACTGGAATTGTCCGCCCAGGTGAGATTGATCTGACTTGCGGAGACTGCTGTGGCTGACAGAGCCGAAGGTGCCGCGGTAGGTGGGGCGATGGGAAGTCGCGTGACCAGCACCCTGCAAAACATCTGGTTGCCGCTCAGCGGAATTAGAGCACGCACACTTTGAATCGCGCCGTTGTCGGTGAGGATCGTTTCGGTGACCCCTGTGCTGTTCCAGGGTCCGCTCAGGCTGTTCGACCATACCGAGGTAAACGACATTTCCAAAAGCGCGCCTTTCCTGCGGGAGTAAGTAAGAACCATGTTTGCGCCCTGAATCACGATCGTTGCCCCGGAGTTGGACGGACCGAGCGGGTTTTGGTTCAAGGCGTATTCTGTCATGTTATTCAGTCCATCACCGTCCGGATCAGCGGCATCGGCTGCGTTGCCGGTGTTTGCCGTGCTTCCGAAATTATACGCGCGCCACTGATCGCTCCCGAGCGCGTGTGCTGTGATTTTCAAACGGGATCCAAACACCATGTCCGATCCATTGATTCCAGCCTGATGCACCTGTGCTGCCAGTACATTCGTGCCGTAAACGAGGCCCGTGGCATTGCCAGTGACCGCATTCAGTTTTTCCACGGCATCTGAAACGCCGGGCGATGCGTATTCATTCCATGCACCGGTCAGGAGATCGGTCATCCCGATTAAATTGCCATTGAGATAATAGACCACGCCATCGTCTGCGATTTGATCGATCGTAAACTGCGCGCTCGCTGGATTGCCATCGAATGTGAAGGTTTTTCGAAAAAGGTAGGTGACCTGAAGGCTGTTGGGTACGCCGACGGCAGTCTGGAGAGGGGCGGGAAGCGATCCTGTCTCGAAGCCGAGGAGCCCCGGCCCCGATCCCCAGTTCACGCCATTGAGTGGGATGGTGTCGTTAAAAGTGGTGCCCCGCCATGCAGGGCCGGGATCGCCGACGGGGATATTGTATTTCCAGACATCGCCGTAGGTGAAGAGGGTTTGGGCGTGGCTTGCGACTGCGGAGAGCCAGAAAAATAATGAGACGACAAGAATTCCAAATGCCGGAGGCATACGGAAACGCGTAAGGTTTCGCGCTAAATGGACGTTCATAGGGGGGAACGCTAAGGGTTGAATCTGACCTGCCACAGGCTGCTGGGGGGAACGCCTGTTTTAAGGCGGCGGATCAAATCTGCCGTGAACGTAGGGATGAAAAACTGTTTGTCACGGTCAAAAAATGAGGAGCTTGTAATACGGGGTGATTTTAAGTGAGTGAGGTTGGAGAGCGCGCTGAAGCGATATTCACGGGTAGGGTAGTCCGTCATAAATGACGTCACTTATAATCATGAGACGCTCTGGTGATTTCAAACTCACCCCTGCTGCTGGAAAGCCCATTCCCATTGCATCTCAAGACAATGCGAAGGCCTCATTGATATGTCTCATGATTTACGGCGGACTACAGTAGGGTGGGCATCTTCCCGCCGTTTCCAGCGTCTCGCTGGAAACAAGCGTGTGTGACTTGCAAAGATCCTCTTTCTCAAGAGCCATCTTCGTGCTCCGCGAGGCGATGCACCTCGCGGATGGCGCAAATCGCTTCTGAAAAGATAATTTCACGGTCTCCCACGTTGGGTTTCCAGCGAGACGCTGGAAACGAGGCGGGCAAGATGCCCACCCACCCGGGAATACCGCCTTTCATCTCACGGGTGTGATTAAAAGTGGGTGCGGTTGACGCGCGCGCGGCGGCGAAGCCGCCCAATGGTGCGCATGCTTCCAGCTTGCGCCTACCCGCAATACTATGCCTAGCGTTGCAGGTGGGCATTCCACGGAAATCATCAGCATTTGTTTCCAATTGGCAGCGATGCGCGGCGCAAGCTGGAAGCTTACGCTACATTGCTTCGCTCCTCTGGCTTCGCCAATACCTCCCTCATCTCACCTAGTTTTAATCTCATCCTTATAATACAGCTCTAAATCAGCGTCGAAGTGTTCGCCACAGAGTCGTTCGCCATCTGCGATCATTTTTTCGCGACGATCTTCGTCGTAGTCGCTGTTGGATACGGGTGACGCGTCAATGCAAACGCGCTGGCGTTCACGCTGGTAAGAGGAAGGGCGGATTCACTGCCGTTTAAAATGCGTGTCCCGTGTTGCAAGCGTCAGGTTGACTGCGAATGCTATGGGACAGAACTTTGGTGTTTAAAGTAGGAGTGGCAATTAGCCGTTAGTAAACTGCTTCGCCAAGAGTGGCGAAGTTGGAACGTTGGAGCATCATTTTGATTTCGATAGCGCCAAATACGATTTTTTGAAGAAGATCGTTGTCACTTCTCATCATGAATAAGCCCGCATTATTAAAAGCCATCATGGACCGCCTTAACGAGGAGTTGGCGTTGAGCCTGAAGGCTGCACGCACGGCTGCGGCGGGGGCAACGGATGAACAGAGCAAGCCAGAGGGAAAATACGACACGCGAGGTCTGGAGCTTTCCTATCTGGCGGCAGGGCAGGGAAGACAAATAGCGGAGGCAACAGCGGCGATAGAACAACTTCGGATACTCGTCTTGCGCGACTTTGGTGCGAAAGATCCGATCGATCTGGGCGCAATCATCACCCTGGAAATTACAGGCGTATCTAAAAAGGATCAGCCGCTTTATTTGCTGGCTCCTGGTGGTGGAGGGACGGAGGTGAAGCACGCAGGCCGCGATGTGGTGGTGATCACGCCTCAGTCACCGCTGGGAAAAGAATTGAAAGGACGGCTGCAAGGCGGGAGCTTTTCGTTTGGCCGTGACGCTGCGAGCCATCTAATCGTGGCAGTCTGTTGAACTTCGGAAAACGCTCTCTTTTGAAAAAGAAGTGCCAGGGGGGAGAATTGAACTCCCGACCAAGGGCTTATGAGTCCCCTGCTCTACCTCTGAGCTACCCTGGCGTTTTCGTTGGGGGCGCGGAAATTAACGAAAATGGTCTGAGTGGCAAGCATTGAGTTCCGATGCAATGCGTCCGATAGGTTATGACCGGTCTTAAAAGAGTTCTCCCTGCACCGGTGCGGCAGAGACAGGAGCGGATTGAGGAGGTGCGACAGGGGCAGAATGTGGAGGTGTCGTCGGGGCGTTGGTAGGTATGTCGCTCCTTTTAATATCCGCCCGCACTTCTGCGAGCAGTCCTTTGAATTCGCAGGCTTCAAGCTCTGCTGCCAGTTCGGCAAGACGGGGGGTAATCGTCAGATCGTCGAGTGCGGCGGGTAAAGCCAGATCTAGATCGAGTCGCACCATCTCCCGGTTTTGATGAATCCGTTCCACTGCCGATTCCAGTCGTGCGCGTAGCTTTTCGTTTTTCACAGTAGACAGATTCGATAGGAGTGTGTCGATGTTTCCAAATTCATTGAGAAGATTTGCGGCCGTCTTGGGACCCACTCCCTCAACGCCGGGGATATTATCCACGCTGTCGCCGATAAGCGCGAGCACCTCACCGATCTGCTTTGCGGAGACACCCCATTTCTCTTTCACCTTTTCCTCGCCGAGCAGTGCATACGTCACATCTGGCGCAGGAAGATCGGTTTTGTTCGTTGAATAAACACGGCAACCATCATCCACCAGCTGGTAAAGATCCTTGTCGTTTGTGGCGATGATCACCTCGATGCCACGCGCCCTTGCAGCCGTCGCGTAGCTCGCAATGAGATCGTCCGCCTCCGTATTCGGCACACCCAGGCTCGCGAAGCCGGTCAACGGTACGATGCGCTGGATGATGGGAATCTGTAAGCTGAGATCATCAGGCATTGCTTCGCGCTGCGCTTTATATTCCGGCTGAAGCTCCGTGCGGCGTGCGGGGACTCCCATGTCCCAGACGACGGCTCCGAGATCAGGAGACAAATCCTTTACCATCCGTCGCATCGTTTTCACAAAACCATAAATCGCATTCGTCGCCTCGCCCCGGCTGTTGGAAAGATCGCGAATCGCAAAGAAAGAGCGGTAAGCGTAGTAATGACCGTCGATGAGGAGAAGGCGCATGAGGAAAAAGGAAAAGTGCGAAGGAGAAAGTGAAAAGGTTTAACACGAAGGAGAAGGAGGGCACGAAGGAAATTCCTGGATGTTGAAAAAGAGCGTGATTTTTTGCACTGATTCTCCATCGTCCCGCCCTCCACAACAGCCTCACCCTTTTCATTCTACCCTTACGATGAACGTTCTCATTCTCGCCGCCGGATACGCCACCCGTCTGTATCCCCTTACTCAAAACCAGCCCAAGCCACTTCTGGAAGTTGCAGGGAAACCCATGATGGAATGGGTGATCGATAACCTCGCTCCCATCGAAGCCATCGAGAATGTGTATGTAGTCACCAACAATAAATTTGCCGGACACTTTCAGAAATGGGCGGACAGTTACGCGCAGACGCAGCACAAGCTGAGTTTCGTGATTGTGAATGACCAGACAACCAGCGACGCCGACAAGCTCGGTGCGATCGGTGACATCAATCTTGTGGTGAAACAGCACGGTTTGGACGCGAGCGATCTCATCGTGGTCGCGGGCGACAATCTTTTCAGCGAAAGCCTCGAGGACTTCGGCCGCTTTTGTAAGGAAGCGAAGTCGCCAGTGCTCGGTATTTACGATGTCGGTTCGATCGAGGAGGCGAAGAAATACGGTGTCGTGGCTACAGACGAGAAAGGTGTGATCAAAAGCTTTGTGGAAAAACCTGAGGAGCCCGCCAGCACCCTCATCGGTATTGCGCTTTATTATTACCCGGCTGCCACGGTGCAACTCATCAAGCAGTACCTTGCCGAGGGCAATAATGCGGATCAGCCCGGACGTCTTGTTCAATGGCTCTATCCCCGCCAACCTGTGCATACTTGGAAAGTGCCTGGCACATGGTTTGACGTGGGCAGTCTTCCCACCCTCCAAGCTGCGAACGAGATGTTCACAGATTTTGCAGCGAGCTAGTCCACAGGGTGTGATTAAAAGCGGGTGGGTGGAGAAGCGCAGCAGAGGAGCACGGGTTTGCAACGATTCAATCCTGTGCTTCTTCAATGCCCACCCCAGCCTCACCCAGTTTTTGAGTTACCGGCTCATCAGCATGGTTGTAATGTTCCGGAGGCCTTGGTAGGCTGGTGTATTCCAAATGAAACGAACCGCGTTTTTTCTCCTGCTTCTCTCCTCATTTTCGGGCATTGCGGCACCGCCACCGGATCAGATTGATGTCGGAAAGCTTCCTTCGCAGACGAAGATGATCAATCGCGTGATTGTTCCAGTGCCTCATGAGGTGTTTGCTGTGCTGGACAGGATCGGGCGTCCAAATTGGAAGGGAGTTTTGAACAAGAGTGTGAGTAAGGCGAGGCCGGGTGGAGAGACGGCACACGTGGCGTTGACGCTCGGAACGATTATCGGGGAAGGCTTTATTGCAGTGGAAGCTGAGGATGAAGAAACCGTAAAGAATCTCGGACGCTCCATTCTCACTTTTTCCGAGGCGTTGGGTGTTAAAAAGGCGGTGGTGCGTCGCGCAAACAGCATCATTGAATTTGCCGATAAGAAGGACTGGATGAGCGTAAGGCGGGAACTCGATGGAGCTCTGAACGATGTAAAACAGGCAATGCAGGAAATTAATAGCGAATCCCTTTCGCATCTGGTCAGTGTAGGCGGATGGCTCCGAGGTACGGATGCACTTGCGGATGTCGTTGCGTCAACCTACAGCATACAGGGCGCGGACTTGCTATGTCAGCCAGGTTTGCTCAGCTATTTTGACAAGGAACTAGCAGCCGTAAAACCCAGACTCAGAAATGATCCCTTAGTTGTCAGGGTGCGAGAAGGGCTCGATAAAATCCGTCCGATTATGCATCGGGCAGAAGGCGACAAACTTACTAAAAAAGAAGTAAAAGAGATATCGGAGATCACCTCTGATCTTGTGAAACTCATCCAAAACACCGCACGTTAGACTGGAGCACCCTGTGAAAACACTCACCAAAACCCTCATAGTTGTCTGCACGCTCCTCGTGTACGCCATTCATTCTCACGCTTATGTGGATGATGCGCATTCGTTTGCCATGAACGCCGCGAGTTCTGCTGTTAAAAAAGGTTATGCGGTCCGGCAGGAATACTGGAGCGGCGCCACCACCATCGGTCAGTCCAACGGGCTCACTCAGCAGTTATTCAAAGGAAATGACTACTGGTTCTGGCTGGGATCGGATGAGGACACCGCACAGGTGACCATTCATGTGTATGATGCGAGCGGCAAGCTGGTGGATTCCGAGGCTTGGCAGAAAGGGCAGACGGCAGCCGTGCGTGTGACGCCTAAAAAGACAGGTATTCATTACATTATTTTCAGTATCGAACGCGCAAGGACGCGCAAGATGCGGTGGGCTGTGGCTTACGGCTACAAGGCACTTTGATCAAAGTATGAGCCTACCTGAGGAATAATCAGGATGGCGCTCAATGGCGTTGCGTTCGGGACTGTGTCTGGTTGCGGGTGCCGGTAAAATTCACCAGCACGGTGACTTCATTATTTGGAGTGACCCGGAAAACGGTGCCAAAACCAAAGGTGCCGCCTTCCGCTGAGGTGCTGTATAAAGAACCATCTGTCTCCAAAAGTAAATCACCGGAGGGGGGTCTGCACTCCTGCGCCTTATACGTGTGAGATCAGAAAGACTGAGGTGAACGTAACGAGCAGTGAGCGGAAAAATGGTTTCATGAGCAGGCGCAGTAAAATGATGAGCGTAAAACGAACGGCACTTATAACCACCAAGGAATGAGCTACAAGCCCTGAACACCTTTAAACGAACAGCTCCGCGCTTGGGCGATGAACTGGCAGTGTGTGGACTTGATCACTTAGGACGATACTACTCGCTCTTCCCCTAGCCTCCCTATTTCACTCCGCCTCTCTGGCAGGCAAGACGCCTATCAGTGATCGCTTTATTTCACACATGACGCTACACCAGTGAAGGCAGACCCCTTGCCTAATTCAGAATGAATGCCGACAGGCTGTGCAGGTCGGTGGCCGGGTTTACTGGAAAGAGTTCGCGCATCTTCCGCTCACGAAAGGCGAAGATGCGTTCGATGTCCGGGCGGACGAAGAGGCGGTGGGAGAAAAAGTCGAAAGGCACTGCGTAGCGCACATTATCCCGGCAGAGCGTGCCGCCGTCGCGCGGCTCGAAGCTGTGCTCGTGATGCCAGAGCCGGTAGGGGCCGCGGCGTTGTTCATCCACGAAACGGTGCGGCGGATCCCATGTCGTGATCTCGCTCCGCCAGCGCAACGGCAGGCCGTGGACACGCAGGCGGTAGTCGATCAGCGCGCTGGTGCGCATCTCGATCGGACGCGGCGTGAGGACGTGGAAGTGCATCCAGGGCGGCGTGAGCAGTTCGAGATTTCCCGCGTCGGCGAAGAACGGGAAAACTTCGTCGAGAGGGCGGGGGAGCCAGAGCTCGCGATGCAGTTCGTGGATTTTCATGGGCGCCGGCTCCCGGTGGTGGAGGTCCGCGCTGAGGTGCGGCGCAGGCCGTCGAGTTGTTCGCCAAATTCCTCAATGCTGTCCGCATACAGCGCACCGAGGCGAACGAGCGTCTCGAAGTAGCCCCGGGCAGCGCGTCCGCCGGCGAGGATGCGCGTGGTCGGGGGCAGCAGCCGCGCGAGGTCGGTGAGCTCCTGCGCGAGGCGCTGATCGTCCTCGGGATACACAATGCTCAACGCTACGGCTGCGGCGTCGTTGCGCAGCGCAGCGCCGGCAATCTCGTGCGCGGGCAGGCTCGGGCCGAGATAGATCGCGCGCCAGCCAAGGTTCGCCGCGGTGGCGGCGGCCATCACCGCGCCGAGCTCGTGGAGCTGGTCGAGTGGGGTCGCGACGATTATGCGCGGTGCGTTGAGCGGGGTGGAATATTGCCGGGTCAGTTCGCCAACGAAGACCTTCACGCTTGCGGTAAAAAAATGCTCGTGGGCCGCGGTGATTAGTCCATCGCGCCAGCGTTCGCCGATTTCCTGCGCGAGCGGTCCGATCGCCAGCTGGAGCAGGCCTTGATTGCCCAGCGCGACGAGCGCACGCCGCATCGTCGCGTCCAGCGCGGGGCCGTCGAACTGCATCATCGCGGCCAGTGCTTCGCTGCGGAAGGGCGCGCCTGGATCGTCGTGCATCGCGCTCTTCGAGGCTCGCGCTGCCGGAGCTTGATTCACCACCATCGCGCGGAGTTCCTCAGTCGGTAGCGCGGCGATTTTCCCTATGCTGTGGCCACCGCGAACGGCGCGGCTCAGTATCAATAAGCGCTCGATTTCGGGTTCGGAGTAGAGCCGCTGTTTGCCCGCCGAGCGTTCGGGTTCGATCGCCCGGTAGCGCCGCTCCCATGCGCGGATGACATGCGGCGTCAGCCCGGTGCGTTCGGCGACGGCTTGAATAGAAAAGGATGCGGCCATTGTTGACGAATACTTAGACGAAAGGTGGACGTTGGCAAGAGAACACTGCGACTAAGTCCAAATTTTGTCGAAGTTTATGTTGACAATAGATAGACAATAGTTAGACATGCCCCCACAATTAAACTTCAAACTACATCTTTCCTATGTCTCTTCAGCATCGTGATAAGACCAAAATCAAGCGGAGAGACGAAACCTCTAAATTACACACTAAACTACTCACCTCTATGTCATTTCTCAGCCCTAACATCGACACGAAAGGCCGCGTTATCCGAGCACTTGGTGCCGTCGCACTCGGAATTGGCGCTGCCTTCACTTGGCGTCACTCACAGGTCGCCTGCATCGCTCTGGGAGCGACCTCCGCATTCGTCGCTTTCGAGGCCGCGCGCGGCTGGTGCATCGCACGGGCCTGTGGCGTGAAGACGAAGTTTTGATCCGCAATTTCAACCCGCCAACCAACATTATGAAAAAAGATGTCATCATCATCGGCGCCGGTCCCGGCGGCCTTGCATCGGCAATTTTACTCGCCGCTTCAGGCGTGAAAGTGAAAGTCATCGAGCGACTCCCGACGGTCGGCGGGCGCACGTCGTCCATTGAATCGGATGGATTCAAGTTCGATCTAGGCCCGACCTTTTTCCTCTACCCGCGCGTGCTCGACGAGATCTTCGCCGCCGCCGGCACGTCGCTCCGCGCTGAGGTGGAAATGGTGAGGCTCGATCCGCAATACCGCATCATGTTTGGCAGCGGCGGAGAGATTCATGCCACGCCCGACATCACACGGATGGAGCAGCAGATCGCCGCGATTGCGCCGGGCGACGCCCCGGGTTTTCGGCGTTTCATGGAGGAAAATCGCAATAAGTTGCAGCGCATGAGACCGTGCCTCGAGACGCCCTTCCTCGGCTGGCAGGATCTCGTGAACATGCGTCTCTTTAAGATGCTACCGATGCTCCGACCTCATCAGTCTCTCGACACGTATCTCGGACGTTTCTTCCGCGATCCGCGCATCCGTCTCGCGTTTTCCTTTCAGTCGAAATACCTCGGCATGTCGCCATTCCGCTGCCCGAGCCTGTTCTCGATTCTTTCCTTTTTGGAATACGAATACGGTGTCTTTCATCCGCTAGGCGGTTGCGCGGCGTTGACCGCTGCGATGGCGCGCGTCGCAGAGCGGCTCGGTGTCGAGATCCGAACCGACTCGCCCGTCGAAGAAGTGCTCTTCGAAGGCCGCCGCGCCGTCGGTGTGCGCACAGCTGCCAGCGAGGAAAAGGCGAGCGCCATTGTGATGAACGCCGACTTCGCCCGCGCGATGAAGCGCCTCGTGCCCGACCGCCTGCGCCGACGTTGGACCGACCGCAAGATCGCGGGAAAGAAATTCTCCTGTTCGACCTTTATGATGTATCTCGGCGTAGAAGGCACCTTCGACCTGCCGCACCACAGCATTCACATCGCCGCCGACTACGAGCGCAATCTCGACGAAATCGAGAACAAGCATGTGCTCTCCGACGATCCGTCTTTCTACGTGCAAAACGCGAGCGTCACCGACCCCTCGCTCGCGCCCCGTGGCAGCAGCGCGCTCTACGTCCTCGCGCCCGTCACGCACCAGCATCCGAATGTGGACTGGTCGCTAGAGCGGGAGCGTTTCCGCGCGAAGATGTTCCGGCAGATGGAAAAGGCCGGGTTCACCGACATTGAGCGTCGCATCCGCTTCGAGCGCGTCATCACGCCGGATGATTGGGATTCCAAATACGAGATTCACCAGGGCGCGACCTTCAATCTCGCGCACAGCCTCGATCAGATGCTGCACCTTCGCCCGCACAATCGCTTCGAGGACGTGGACGGCATGTATCTCGTCGGCGGCGGCACGCATCCCGGCAGCGGCCTGCCGGTCATCTTTGAAAGCGCGCGCATCAGTTGTCGCTTGCTTCTCGCCGACCTTGGCCTCGCGCCAGCTGCCGAACTCGCGACACAACCGGAACTCGCGCCGCTTAACATGGAACCAGTGTGATGAACGCAACGATCGAACTTCCAATATCCGCGTTGGGCGTGGGGCGTGCGGAAATCTCCGCAACGCAGGCGCGCTGGGCGCTCATCCCACTTCGCGAGCGTCTGAGCATCGTCCACGAGCTGCGCCATCTCATCGCCGAAAATGCGGACGCTCTCGCCACCGCCGCGGCTGCGGTGAGTGATCGCCCGCTCGCCGAGAAGCTCGCCTCCGAAGTCCTCCCGCTTGCTGATGCGTGCCGATGGCTGGAGCGCAATGCCGCACGCGTCCTTGTCCCGCGACGCTGCGGCAGTCGCGGCCGTCCATTCTGGATGACCGGCGTTTCGTTCGAAGTCCAGCGCCAGCCCTTCGGTAATGTGCTCGTGATCGGCCCGGGAAATTATCCGCTCTTTCTTGCCGCAGTACACACGCTCCATGCGATTATCGCAGGCAATGCCGTATTGCTCAAACCCGCGCCAGGCACTCGCGCCGTCGCGCTCGCCTTCGCGCGACTCGCCATCGAGGCCGGCCTCGATCCCGCGTTGCTCACCATCCTTCCCGAGACGGTCGAAGCCGCTCGCGACGCGATCATCTCAGGCGTAGATATGGTCATCTTCACTGGCTCATCGGAAAACGGACGCGAAGTCCTTGCCCTGCTTGCCGAAACAAATACGCCATCAATCATGGAACTCTCCGGCGAGGATGCCGTGATCGTGCTGGCCGACGCTGATCTCGATCTCGTCACACGTGCGCTTCGCTTTGGCCGACGCCTCAACGATGGCAGAACCTGCATCGCGCCGCGTCGTCTCATCGTGGATGAATCGGTCGCAGAAATATTACTCACCCGGCTCGATGCTGCGGGCATCCCGCGCTTGATGATCGAGCGTGTTTGCGGCGAGAAAGCCGCGTTGCTTTGTGCCAATGACTCCGACTTCGCCCTCGGCGCGTCCATCTTCTCACGCGACCTCGTCAAGGCATGCTCGCTCGCCGCGCAGATCAAAACGGGCTTCGTCCTCATCAATGACCTGATCACCCCGACCGCAGATCCGCGCATGCCCTTTGGCGGTGTACGCGCGAGCGGCTTCGGTATCACACGCGGCGACGAAGGCTTGCTAGAAATGACGCATCCTCACGTCGTCGCTATCCGCCGCGGACGTCTGCATCCACACCTTGACCAGCCCGCGCCCGACGACGCGCACCTTTTCACCGCTTACATCCGCGCCGCGCACGGCCGTAGCCGCCTCGCCGCGATACCCGCATTGCTCCGCGCTCTCATCGTTAAATCCAAATTCACAAAATCATGAAACCCATCGGCATCATCGGCGGGGGCCTTGCCGGCCTATCCGCAGCCTGCGTGCTCGCCGCACGCGGACGCAAAGTTACCCTCTTCGAGCGCAACACCTGGCTTGGCGGCAAGGCCGCGCAGCTCCGCGAAGACGGCTTTCGCTTCGATATGGGACCAACCATCGTTACCATCCCATCCGTGCTGCGCCGCATCTTCACCGAGGCTGGCACGAAGATGGAGGATTACCTCGAACTCGTGCGCCTCGATCCGCAGTGGCGCTGTTTTTTTGAAAACGGCTCCCACCTCGACCTTGCGCAGAATCCCGACGTAATGGCTAAGACGCTCGACGCCTTCGCTCCCGGCACGAACTCCGGTCAGCGCTACCGCGACTTCATTGACTACAGCAAGCGACTCGACGGCATCTCGCAGCGGCACTTTTTCTACAAGTCGATCGGCGGAATCGGCGACATGTTTGAATGGAAGGCGTCGTTCGATCCAAGGATGCTCGGCGACGTGCTCGCCATGCGCATGGGCCGCTCCGTCGCGAGCACTGTACGCAAGTACACACCCGATCCTCGCGTGGCGCAGATGGTTGATCACTTTACGCAATACGTCGGCTCGTCTCCTTACGGCTCGCCTGCCGTGCTCTGCGGCATCGCGCACATGCAGACCGACGAAGGCGTGTGGTATCCGATGGGCGGCACCCGCGCCGTGCCACTCGCGTTGGAGAAACTCGCCCGCGAGCTCGGCGTCGAGATTCGCACCGGCGTGAAGATCGAGAAAATCCTGTCGCATGGCGGCGAAGTCACCGGTGTGCGCACCGACATCGGCGAAGAGATCGCGCTCAGTGCCGTCGTGTCGAATTGCGACTCTGTGCGCACGCACCGCGAACTCATCAACGGTTCCGTCGGCGGGGCATTTGAAAGGCGCCGCAGCTACGAGCCCGCGTGCTCCGGCGTCGTGCTCTACCTCGGTCTTAACAAACGCTACGAGCACCTCGCGCATCACGACTTCGTCTTCAGCCGCGATCCTCACGAGGAATTCGATTACATCTACAAAAAAGGCGAGCCCGCGCCCGACCCCACGTGCTATCTCGCGGCGACGACATGCACCGAGCCCGGTACAGCGCCCGCTGGTGGCGAAGCCCTCTACGTGCTCGTTCACGCGCCTTATTTAAGGCCGCATCACGACTGGCAGAAAATGCTACCCGCCTATCGGCGCATCATTTTGGAAAAGCTCAAGCGTACCGGACAGATGCCCGATCTTGAATCGCGCATCGTCTTCGAACGCACGCTCACGCCTCAGGACATCCACGATCGCTACCACGTCTTGAACGGCGCGATCTACGGCCTCGCCAGTCACGGAAAATTCCTCGGTGCCTTCAAGCCCGGCAACCGCAGCCCCGACCTCCGAGGCCTCTACCTCGCAGGCGGCGCCGCGCACCCCGGTCCCGGCATGCCGATGGTGCTCATGTCCGGCTGGATCGCCGCAGATGCGCTGGACCGCGACGCACCGATGCCGACGCCACCACGGGAAATGGAGGTCGCCGGATGAAAACCGCGCCACCACGGGTTTCGCCGCGCGTGATAAATGTCTTCGCCGCATACACGCGGCGTTACGTGCGGAAGCGCTTCCACTCGCTCCGCATTCTGGAGAGCGGACTCCCGCCGCGCG